>Ga0233426_10000881_pt1 | contig 29686 bp, 19 predicted proteins | sample SI_118_April2016_6_FD_179875 | JGI IMG/M metagenome (GOLD analysis project Ga0233426, IMG submission 179875) | Seawater microbial communities from Saanich Inlet, British Columbia, Canada - SI_118_April2016_10_MG | ecosystem: Environmental > Aquatic > Marine > Inlet | place: Canada: British... | reverse complement strand
ATAATTATTTATTATATTTACACCTCTCTTCCCTCAAGTTAAAATTATAAAAACCATGAAAAAATTTAATTTAATCTTTGTCTTATTGTTAAACTCGTTTTTGAGTTTTTCTCAATCTAATCTATGGGAATTAACTGATACTGAAGTAAGTAATTTTTCTAATGATGCACTTAAATTTAGAAAATCTATTCCAACTACTTTTAAAGTATATGAATTAGATTTACAAAAATTTAAAAATAGAATTTCCCAAGCGAAAGATAACAAAGCAATTAGTATTGATCTTCCTACAGCAGATGGTATACAGAGATTTTTAATAGAAGAAGCCTCTTCAATTTCAGAGGTGCTCTCTCAAAAGTTTCCAATGATTAAATCATATGTTGCAAAAGGAATAGATAATCCCTCAGCAACTGCAAGGTTTAGTTTAGGATTAGATGGATTTCATGGAGTTATTTTCTATGCAGGTAGACCCTCTTTCTTCATAGATCCATTCACCAAAGACTATAATTTCTACATAGCATACAGTAAAAAAAGTTTACCTCAAAGAGATCTTAATTTTAGATGTGAAGTAGAGGGGCATCTAGATACTAAAGGAGAGGCAAATACTTCCCAAAGAAATGCCGATGATGGTCTTTTAAGAACCTTTCGTTTAGCTATTGTTTGTTCTGGTGAATACGCACAATTTCATTTAAATGACCAAGGTATAGATAATGGTGCTTCAGAAGCAATCAAAAAAGCAGCAGTATTATCGGCAATGAATACTTCTATGACCAGGATTAATGGCGTATTCGAAAGAGATTTAGGAGTTAGAATGGAAATTGTTGATGACAACGATCAAATTATATTTTTAGATGCAGCTACTGATGGAATTACAGACGGTAATGCTGGAACTATGATTAATCAGGTACAAACAATTTGTGATAATACTATTGGTAATGCTAATTATGATATAGGACACATCTTTAGTATAGGAGGTTCTGGGCTTGCAGGTTTGGGAGTGGTTTGTCTTTCAGGATCTAAAGCTAGAGGAGTTACAGGTATTAGTACACCAATGGGAGACCCTTATGATATTGATTACGTATCTCATGAAATGGGGCATCAATTTGGGGCAAATCATACTCAAAATAATAGTTGTAATAGAAATAATTCTACTGCTGTAGAGCCAGGTAGTGCTTCTACAATTATGGGCTATGCAGGAATTTGTTCTCCAAATGTTCAAAGTAATAGTGATGATCATTTTCATTCTGTAAGTATCACTGAAATGTGGAATAGAATTCAGTCTACTGCTAGTTGCGCAACTACAACTTCAACAGGAAATAATGCACCAGTCATCGTTGAAAGTGAGGATTATTCTATACCTAAATCAACACCTTTTGTTTTGAGAGGAATAGCTTCAGATGAAGATTCTGAGGATGTATTAAGTTATAATTGGGAACAGACTGATAACGAAGTAGCTTCAATGCCACCATCATCAACAAGTACAGTTGGCCCAGCTTTTAGATCTAATTCATCAATTAGTTCTCCGAACAGATATATGCCTTCTTTACCAACGGTTATTGGAGGAAATATCTCGAATACATGGGAGGTTGTTCCTTCAGTTGCTAGAGAGATGAATTTTTCACTTGTGGTAAGAGATAATGCTGTTGGAGGAGGTAACAGTGCAAGAGATGATATAAAAGTAACCACAATAGATATTACCCCTTTTACAGTAGATGGGCCTTCTACCAACGAAGAGTGGCTTGTAGGAGCAAATAAAACTATTAATTGGGTTGTTGGAGCTACAAATCAAGCACCAGTTAACTCCCAAAATGTAACTATTTTATTATCTACAGATGGAGGTGTTTCTTTTCCAATAGTATTATTAGAAAACACAACTAACAATGGATCAGCTGACATTGTAGTTCCAAATAATGTTACTAATTCTGCAAGAATTATGGTAGCTGCTACTGATAATATTTTTTATAATGTAAACGCTGCCAACTTTACTATCAGTTCTTCTGAACCAACATTTATTGTAAATAATTTAATCGGAACTGTAGATCTGTGTTCATCAGACGCTACTTCAGCTAGTTATGATATTTCGGTAGATTTTATCAATAATTTTTCAGAAAATGTAAGTTTTTCAACTACTGGAGAACCGATAGGTTCATCGGTAAGTTTTAATCCAGCATCTATAAATTCTGATGGAACAGTTACCATGACAGTTAGTGATTTAACTGGAGTAGGGGTAGATTCATACCTGATAGATATCACTGCTTCCTCAAGTACAATTGTAAGAAATATTAATGCACAATTAAATATTTTAAATGCCACTTTTGAAACATTAAATTTAACATCACCAAACAATAATGACACGGGTATTTCTTTGACTCCTACCTTTTCGTGGGATGAAATTTCAAATGCAAGTTCTTATGATATTGAAATTGCTACAGATTCTGACTTTGGCTCAATTATAGCTAGTGAAAATAGTGCAACAAATTCATATACTGGAGTTAATTTAAATCAATCAACTACGTATTATTGGAGGGTGAAAGCAAATAATATATGTGGCGATGGAGATTTTTCTTCTATAAGTTATTTTACCACTCAAAATTGTTCCGTCTGTGAATCTTCTGGAGAGACTATTTATTCTACTAGTACGACACGAGTTGTTTTCAATACTATTGATAATCCCTCAGATAAGCCAGGAGCTTACAGTGATTATACAGATATTAGTACCAGTGTAAAACCTGATGAGATTCATGATTTAACAGTTCAGGTAAATACAGATGGTAATTATACTGTTCACACTATGGTTTGGATCGATTGGAATCAAGATTGCGATTTTGATGATGAGAATGAAGAATACGACTTGGGAACTGCAAACAATCAAGAAGATATTGCAACAACATTAAGCCCCTTGTCTGTAACTATCCCTTCTAATGCTTTATTAGGTTCAACAAGGATGAGAGTGTCTACTAGATGGAATACCGATCCAACCCCTTGTATGACCGGAGAAGATGCTGAGGTAGAGGACTACACTATAGAGGTAATCGATGAAACTGCTTCACTGGATAATGATACTTTTGAGGGTTTCAATTTATATCCTAATCCTTCTAATGGAAATTTCAACTTACAATTTGACACTAGATCATCAGATCGAATAGAACTTCAGTTATTTGATATCACTGGTAGATTGGTGAGAGTATTGTTGTTTACAAATGTAGCTACAAGATTTTCTGAAAGTATTTCATTTGAAAATACAGCGAAAGGTGTGTATTTATTGAAAATTAAAAACGGAACCAATCAAACGACCAAAAAATTAGTGATTGAGTAAGCTTATTAATCATAAATAAAACAAGTTAAAGGGTTGTCTGAAGAGGCAACCTTTTTTTAACTATTGTTAAATAGTTGATGTTATAAAATTAAATAAATTACTTTTGTAATATGTCTATAGAAGTATTATCTGTTACAAAGTCTTATGGAAATCAATTGGCGTTAAACGAAATTAGTTTTTCAGCTAATAAAGGTGAAATCATTGGATTTTTAGGCCCAAATGGTGCTGGAAAATCTACCATGATGAAGATTATAACAGGCTTCATTTCACCAACTAAAGGGACTGTTCTTGTTTCCGGTATTAATGTATTAAAGAGTCCGGAAGAAGCAAAAGCTAAAATAGGGTATCTTCCAGAACAGAACCCTCTGTATCAAGAAATGTATGTGAAAGAATATTTGCAATTTCAAGCCTCAATTTTTAAGGTTTCAAAAGAAACTATTGGTACTGTTATAGAAACTGTAGGCTTATCCCCAGAGGTGCATAAAAAAATCAGTCAACTTTCAAAAGGATATCAGCAAAGGGTAGGCATAGCTGCAGCCATTATTCACAATCCAGATGTATTAATTTTAGACGAACCTACTACAGGATTAGATCCAAACCAAATCCAAGAAATAAGAAATTTACTTAAAAAGCTGGGCAAAGAAAAAACAATTTTATTTTCCACCCACATCATGCAAGAGGTAGAAGCTGTATGTGATCGCGTTATTATTATAAATAAAGGAGAGTTGCTCATAGATACATCTATCGAAGAATTAAAAGAAAGCAATGAACAAATTATAGAGGTTACTTTTGATTACAAGATTGAAGAACAGTTCATTCAGAGGTTACCAAACATCATATCCTATAAAAATAATTTTGATAATACCTGGTATATGACCTTTAATTCATCTGAAGACATGAGAGGTGTGATTTTTGATTTTGCACATGAAAATGGATTAAAAATTTTAGAATTAAATTCTAAGAATCAAAGCTTAGAAACACTATTCACTAAACTAACATCTTAATTTAATTTGAAATTAATATGTTGGTCTTCAAGTATTTTTAAAAGTTCACTACTAATTTTAATTTTAGTATTTCTACTAGGAACTTCTAATTCTATTTCTTCTTGTACATCATAAATTACAAATTTTAGTGATTGTTTTCCTTTGTGATTATTAAACAAGGTATTGAAATTCTTTATTGATTTTTCATGAACATCTTCTATGGGTATTTTAATGGTCACTTTTTTACATAAGTCATCCATTACATCATGTAGTAATTTAAATTCAGTGAATTTAAGTCTTGCATCTCCTTCCACACCCTCTTTATTTGTCCATCCTTTTTGAATTGTAGTTCTCACAAATAAGAAAGAATTGGAGACTAAAAAATGTTTAAACTTTAAGTAATCTTCTCCAAAAATCCGAAACTCAAAACTGTCTAAATAGTCTTCAATAAAGAAAGAAGCCCATCCTTTTCCAGCCTTTGAAACTTTATGTTCAACTTCGGTAATAATACCTGCAAAAACTAAATTAGAGCCTACATACTTTTGTAAATCACTTTTAAAATGACCCACATTTGCATTACAAAATTTTAATTCGTTAGTAAAGTCATCTAATGGATGAGCAGAGATATATATTCCTACAACTTCCTTTTCTTTAGCAAGTTCTTCCATGTTAGCCCAAGCTTCACAGTTTGGAATATCTGGTTCAGGAAATTGTATATCTGAAGCTTCTCCAAATAAAGATACTTGAGCCGAATTTAAGTTTTCTTGATATTTACTTCCATAACGAATTGCTTTCTCAATAAAGGTTTGACCTTTCTCATCTTCAGCAAAATATTGTGCTCTGTGGGTATTCGAAAAAGAATCAAAACCTCCAGCTAATATCAAGCCATCAAAAGCTTTTTTATTGGCTGCTCGTAAATCTATTCTTTTAGTTACATCAAAAATTGATGTAAAATGCCCATGTTCTTTTCTTTCTTTAATAATTGCTTTTACAGCTGAACTACCAACACCTTTTATGGCACCCATTCCAAAACGTACTGCGCCTTGTTTGTTTACAGAGAATTTTAAATAAGATTCATTAATATCTGGACCTAAAACTTCTAAGCCCATAGATTTACATTCTTCCATAAAGAATGAAACAGATTTGATATCATTCATATTGTTAGACAGAACAGATGCCATATATTCTGCAGGGTAATGGGCTTTAAGATAGGCGGTTTGATAGGCTATCCATGCATAACAAGTAGAGTGAGATTTGTTAAAAGCGTAAGATGCAAAAGCTTCCCAATCTTTCCAGATTTTCTCAAGTTTTTCTGATTCATGCCCATTTTCTCTAGCTTGATCGATAAATTTAGGTTTCATTTTTGCTAAGACAGCAGCTTGTTTCTTTCCCATTGCTTTTCTTAAAACATCGGCTTCACCTTTTGTGAAGTTGGCAAGTTTTTGAGAGAGTAACATTACCTGTTCTTGATATACAGTAATTCCATAGGTTTCAGCTAAATACTCTTCCATTGCAGGGAGATCATATTGAATATCTTCCTTCCCATGCTTCCTGTTAATAAAAGATGGAATATATTCCATTGGCCCTGGTCTGTATAATGCATTCATCGCAATTAAATCTCCAAAAACAGTAGGTTTAAGAGCGCGCATATGTTTTTGCATACCGGGTGATTCATATTGGAATATTCCAATGGTTTCACCTCGTTGAAATAATTCATAGGTTTTTACATCATCTAGCGGGAAATTTTCTGGATCTAATTGAACCCCATGTCTTGCTTTTACAATTTTTACAGTATCTTTTATTAGGGTTAGAGTTTTTAATCCTAAAAAGTCCATTTTTAATAACCCTGCGCTTTCTACAACAGAATTATCAAACTGAGTAACATACATGTCTGAATCTTTTGCTAAAGCTACTGGGACAAAATCGGTAATGTCTGAAGGAGTGATGATAACTCCGCAAGCATGAATTCCTGTATTTCTGACAGAGCCCTCAAGAATAGCTGCTTTGTTAATGGTTTCAGATTCTATTCCGTCTCCTTCTGACAAGGCTATTAATTCGTTAACCATGTCTTTTTCTTCAGAACGTAATGCAGCAATTTTTCCTTTGCTCTTTTCATCTGTTCCAAAAATATTTTTTAGTTTAACGTTTGGAATTAATTTGGCAATTCTGTCTGCCTCAAACAGAGGTAAATCAAGTACTCTTGCTGTATCACGAATGGAGGATTTTGCGGCCATGGTTCCATAGGTGATTATTTGAGCAACCTGATTAGCTCCATATTTATTAATTACATAGTCCATCACACGACCTCTTCCTTCATCATCAAAATCTATATCAATATCGGGCATAGATACACGTTCTGGATTAAGAAAACGCTCAAATAGTAAATCGTATTTAATGGGGTCTATATTGGTAATCCAAAGACAATAAGCCACTACAGAACCAGCTGCAGAACCACGCCCGGGACCCACAGAAACATCCATGTTCCTAGCTTCTCTAATAAAGTCCTCTACAATCAAGAAATACCCTGGGTATCCAGTATTTTCAATAACTTCTAATTCAAAATCTAAGCGTTCTTTAATCGCTTCTGTAATCTCTCCATAGCGTTTTTTTGCACCAATAAAAGTGATGTGCTTTAGATAATTATTTTCTCCTCTTTTTCCACCGTCTTCTAGGTCTTCTTTAGACTGAAATTCAGCTGGAATATCAAATGCTGGTAAAAGAACATCTCTAGCTAGCGAAAAAACTTCAATCTTGTCTACAATTTCCTGAATGTTAGATATTGCCTCAGGAATGTCTGCAAATAATTCTTTCATTTCATCACTAGACTTAAAATAATATTCGTCATTAGGCAGCCCATATCTATATCCTCTTCCTTTTCCTTTTGGAGTAGCTTGTTTTTCTCCATCTTTCACACACAATAAAATGTCATGTGCGTTTGCATCTTCTTTGTTTAAATAAAATATATTATTTGTTGCAACTACTTTAACCTCATGATTTTTAGCAAATTTTAGAAGTGTTTCATTCACAATACGTTCATCCTCTTGATTGTGTCGCATCAATTCTATGTAGAGATCGTCACCAAATTCTTGTTTCCACCAGATGAGAGCATCTTCTGCCTGTTTTTCTCCTATATTTAATATTTTATTTGGAACTTCTCCATAAGTATTTCCAGTTAATACGATAACATCTTCTTTGTATTGCTCAATAATTTTACGATCTATTCTGGGAACATAATAGAATCCATTGATAAATGCTATGGAAGACATTTTTGCAAGATTATGATACCCTTTTTTGGTTTTTGCTAGTAAGACAATTTGATATCCATTATCTTTTCTTTTTTTATCTAAATGATCCTCACAAACATTAAATTCACATCCAAGGATTGGCTTTAAAATTGTTTCATTTGGAGTTTCTCCATTTTCTTCAGAAATCTCATTTTTAGCAAATGCTTGTTTGTTGTGTTTTAAAATGGCGCTTACAAAATGAAAAGAAGCCATCATGTTTCCGGTATCAGTTAATGCAATTGCAGACATATTGTCTTTGGCTGCAGCTTTTACGATATTTCCAATTTGGATAGTAGATTGTAGAACTGAAAACTGAGTATGATTGTGAAGGTGGGCAAATTGAACATTTTCTAACTGAGATAGCCCAGCTGATGTATTAGTAGTTGCTTTATTCTCTTTTAGAGAAGCTAAACGTTTTCTAATTTTTTCACTTTCCTTCTTGAGATTGATGTGCTTTAAGCCTATTACTTCAATAGGTTTTGGATTGGCTTCTGAAAAGCTTCTAAAATAATCTTCATCAGCATCTAATTTTTCTTTTGAAAATTCTCTCAAACGAATTAATTCTAAGAAACATCTAGTTGTAGCTTCAACATCTGCAGTGGCATTATGAGCATCTCCAAAATTTACACCAAATAAATGATTATGTAATTCTGTTAAGGTAGGGAGTTTAAACTTCCCTCCTCGTCCTCCAGGAATTTGACATAATTGTGCGGTATGCTCAGTACAAGTGTCTAGAACCGGTAATTTGTTTAGGTTGTTTGATATTTCCAAACGATGAAATTCACAACCCATAATATTTAAATCAAAATTCACATTTTGGCCAACAATAAAAGTGGTTTTTTGTAAAACTTCGTTAAATAATATTAAACATTCCTTTAAAGAAATTCCTTGTTCTTGAGCTAAATCTGTAGAAATACCATGTATTTGTTCTGCATCGTAAGGAATATTAAATCCTTCAGGTTGTAGTAGGAAATTATTATGCTCTACTATTTTTCCCATACTATCATGAAGCTGCCATGCTATCTGTATGCATCTTGGCCAATTGTCAGTGTCAGTAATAGGAGCATTCCAGCTCTTTGGTAACCCAGTGGTTTCCGTGTCAAAAATCAAGTACATAGTTGCGGATTTCTTGCTTAGAAATTAGTAGAATAAAAATAGTGAAAAGAGATAGAAAAACACTCTAAGAGTTATTTGGTTTTATTAACAATTAAGGGCTGTTAATAAACGCTATAGTTTTTTCTACTACAAACTTAAAATCTTCAGGGAGCTTTGTTTTTGTCCAAGGTTGTGAAGCACCAAAAACATGATTAGATTCCGGCACAACAATTAGTTTACTTAATGTATTCCATTTGTGTAGATTTTGTGCATGAAGAAAAGGTACAGATAAATCGTTATCTCCATGAATTATTAGATGTGGGATACTCATTTTTTTTACTGCATTCTCAACACATAAGCGTTTTTTATTTTTTATAAAATTATAGTAAAATTGAAGGTAATGTGGCATTTTTTGTTTTGTTCTTCCATTTAAAACATACAAGACTCCATCCTCTTTCCATTTATCTAATTCGGTACTCTCGTGAAACATAGTTCTATCAAGATCAGATACTGCAGCCCATGTAACTAATTTTTTTATTTTTGGATTTTCTACAGCCTTTATAATAGCTATTGCACCACCTCTAGAGTGACCAATTAGTGTAATATTATTGGTATCTATTTCGTTTTTAAATTCTACAGTAGTACAAATCCAGTCAATAATACTTTCCAAATCATCTAATTCTTTTGTGTAGTTATTGTTTCCAAAGGCATCTAAATCAGGAAAATCAATGGGTTGATCTAGAGTACAACCATTATGAGAAAAATTAAATTTCACCAAAGCCAACCCAGCTTTTAAAAAGTTGGAAGACATCAAGTCAAATGCTCCCCAATCTTTATAGCCTTTGTATCCGTGACAAAAGATAACCAATGGTTTTTGTTTATTATTTTTATTAAAATACAAATCTGTAATAATGGATTTGGTATGTTTACCTTTAATTGGTAAGTTTTTTAGAATTCTCATAACGTATATAAAAATAATTAAAGTTTATAATACCAAGTATTTTTTTGTAACAAATATGTAAATTAGACGTCTTAACATAGTATAAACTAAAAAAACTTTAAAATGAAAAAAATTTTATTATTAGTACTAACCATTACGGCAAGTATTTCTGTTAACTCTCAAACAGCTGAAGAAATTATAGCAAATTATTTTGAAAATACAGGAGGTATTGAAAACTGGGCAAAGATAGAGGGAATTAAGATGAGTGCAAAAGTTAACCAAGGAGGAATGGAGATTCCATTGGAAATTACTCAGTTGAAAAATGGGAATCAAATGACCGTAATTAATTTTCAGGGTATAGAGCTTAAACAAGGGGTTTTTGATGGTGAGGTATTGTGGAGTACTAATTTTCAAACACAAAAAGCCGAAAAAAGTGATCAAGAGTCTACAGATAACATGAAGCTTGAAGCACAAGATTTTCCTGATGCTTTTTACAATTATAAAGAGAAAGGATATACATTAGAGTTATTAGGTAAAGAAGATTTAGAAGGAACAGAAACCTTTAAAATTAAATTGACTAAAAAACCGATGACTGTAGACGGTAAAGAGGTAGAAAATTCAAGTATCTATTTTTTTGATGCTGAAAATTTTGTTCCTATTGTTGTACATTCTGAAATTAGAATGGGGCCTGGTAAAGGTATGATATCAGAAATAAAACTAAGTGATTATCAAGAAGTTGAAGGAATGTATTTCCCGTTTTCAATGACTCAAGGGGTTAAAGATGGTGGTGGCCAGCCCATTACAATGGATAAAATTGAATTAAACCCAACTGTAGATCCTAGTGCTTTTAAATTTCCAGAAGAAATTACTGAAGAAGGAAATAAAAAATAAACACATGATTAAGAAAAAGAGCCTATATAAAATTATTTAGGCTTTTTTTTTACCAACCAATCACAAAAATTTAGAAAAATGAAAAAACTAATAATCTTAGTTTTGGGAATGGCTTTGCTGCCTTTTAGCAGTGGCGCTCAAAACTCATCTTCCATTAATTTGAAAAATTTATTTGGAGATTTAAGAGCACGACATATAGGACCTGCTTTAATGAGTGGTCGAATAAATGATATGGAAGTTCACCCTACTAATAATCAAATTATTTACGCTGGAACAGCGGGTGGGGGTGTATGGAAATCGAATGATGCAGGGACTACTTTTAATCCAATATTTGATGATCACAGCCAATCTATTGGAGCTGTGGCAATTGACCCTAATGATCCTGATAACGTAATTTATGTTGGAACAGGTGAAACATGGACAAGAAATAGTGTCTCATACGGAGACGGTTTATATAAATCAATAGATGGTGGTTCTAATTGGAAAAAACTTGGTTTTGATAAATCAGAACGTATTGCAAATATTATTGTAAATCCAAAAAACTCAAAAGAAGTGTATGTGGCAGTTCTGGGTGCCCTTTGGTCAGATAGTGACGAGCGTGGTGTATATAAATCTTCTGATGCTGGAGAAACTTGGGAAAAGATATTGTACATAGATGAGAAAACAGGAGCCGCGGATATGACTATGGATCCAAAAAATCCTTCTATTCTTTATGCTTCAATGTGGGAGTTCAGAAGAACAGCTTGGTCTTTTTCCTCTGGTGGAGACAATAGTGCATTGTATAAATCTATAGATGCTGGAAAAACTTGGAATAAAATTCATAACGGATTTCCTGATGGGCAATTAGGTAGATTGGCTATTGCGGTAGCTCCATCAGATGCTAATATTTTATACACAGTAATTGAAGCAGAAGACCCAAAACGAAAAGGATTGTACAGAAGTGATGATGCAGGAGCTAATTGGAAACAATTAAATAATGATTTTGGAATTACAGTTCGTCCATTTTATTTTTCAAGAATTACTGTAGATCCTAGAAATCCTGATGTTGTTGTTAAAGGTGGTCTTTTTGGTTCAATCTCTAAGGATGGTGGTAAAACATTTAAATCGTTAGGTAATATGCATAGCGATATCCATGATGTAGTATTCGATATTCATGATTCTGACAGAATTTACGCAGGAACAGATGGAGGTGTATATCGTTCTTGGAATGGAGGTGTAACTATGGAAATTGTGGAAAATTTACCTTTATCACAGTTTTATCAAATAAGTGTTGATGATGCAGAACCTTACAATATTTATGGAGGACTTCAAGATAACGGTTCTTGGTATGGGCCCTCCTCATCGAGCGGAGGAATTAATGCAGGTGATTGGAAATCAATTGGAGCTGGTGATGGTTTTAGAGTATTAAAACACCCAACAAAAAATATTATTTATTCAGAAATGCAAGGTGCAGAGAATGTTTGGAGATATGATGTTGATAATAAATTAGTTAAAACAATTCAACCTCTTGAGCTAGCAGGGTATGAAGATTTACGATTTAACTGGAATGCCCCTATGGCTATTAGTATTCATCAACCTGATCGTTTTTACATGGGGAGTCAGTTTCTTCACAAATCTGAAGATATGGGAGATACTTGGGAAATAATTTCTCCTGATTTATCTACTAATGATGGAACTAAACAACAACAGGCAGATTCTGGAGGGTTATCTATGGATAATTCTGGAGCAGAAAACCACACAACAATTTTTACAATAGCAGAATCTCCCGTAGATGAGAATGTTATATGGGTAGGTACAGATGATGGAAATGTTCAAGTGACAAAAGATGGTGGAAAAAACTGGCAAAATGTTGTAAGCAATATTAAAGGACTACCAAGTAATACTTGGACCTATCATATAGAGGCAAGTGTTCACGGGAAAGGAATAGCATATGCTGTTTTTGATGGCCACAATAGTGGTGATATGCAACCCTATGTTTACAAAACATCAGATTTTGGAATGACTTGGTCTAATATAATTACAGACAATGTTATAGGTACCTCTAGAAATATTCAAGAAGATTATGAAAATGAAAATTTATTATTTTTAGGAACTGAATTCGGATTATATATTACCGCTGATGGAGGTAATCATTGGGAGAAATTTACAAAAAATGTACCACCAGTAGCCGTTCATTTTATTGATCTTCAAAAACAAACAAATGATTTGGTACTTGGAACACACGGAAGAGGTATCATTATCATTGATGATATTTCACCATTACGTGAAATCACTACTGAAGCTTTGAAAGCTAAACTTCACTTTTTTAGCTCTAAACCGATGAAGTTATCTGACGAAAGTGGATTTTCAGGTAGTTTCGGAGCTGAAACCCAATTTGTTGGAGAAAATGCAAACAGATCACCTCAAATAAAATATTTATTACCTAAACGTCACACATTTGGAAAGATGAGTATGGAAATTTTGAATAGTCAAGGAGAGGTTGTCTCTAAATTATCTCCTGGGAAATCTAAAGGAATTAATATTGTGAATTGGTCTGGAAATATGAAACAACCTAAGGTTGCTAAAGGAAAAACCCTTGCATTTGGTGGTTTCACAACCCCAAGAGTTCAGGCAGGTTCATATACAGCAGTTATAACAAAAGGTAAAGCAGCATACGAGCATACCTTTGAAATTGTTTATGATGAGAGATCAGGTTTAACTTCAGCAGATAGAAAAATGAAACATGATATCATTTCTAAGATGTATAAAATGACTGAAGAATTAGCTTACATGGTTTATCAAATTGATGCTTTTATTGAAGCGCCTGAGACAAAAAGCAAACTAAAATTAAAATTAAATGAACTAAAGAAAACTTTAGTCATAACAACTGGAGATAATTATGTTAGTAGTGCTGAACCTGAGTTAAGAGAAAAACTAGCAGATTTATTTAGTAAAATTGTTGGGAGTTATGACAAACCCTCAAATTCTGAATTAGAATTTTTATCTATAGTTGAAAATCGTTATTCAAAAGCAAAAGAAGACTTCAATAAGATTTCAAAAAAAATAAAATCTAAGAAGGATATTAAACTAAAAACTTTTGAAGAATTTACAGAGTAAAATTAAAGCCCCTTTTGGGGCTTTTTTAGTTTATAAACTACCTTTTAATGATATTGTTTAATTAGTTCGTCAATTTCAAAAAACTTCGTACATTTGCGCCCACTTATCACGAGATGGTAAGATTATTAATAATCAAGGTCGAGAACCTTAAAAAATTAAAAAAATGTCAGTAAAAATTAGATTACAAAGACACGGTAAAAAAGGAAAACCTTTTTATTGGATCGTTGCTGCAGATGCAAGAGCAAAGAGAGATGGTCGTTACTTAGAGAAATTAGGAACTTATAATCCTAATACAAACCCAGCAACTGTTAATTTAGATGTTGATGGTACAGTAAAATGGTTACAAGATGGAGCGCAACCAACAGATACTGCAAAAACTATTTTATCTTACAAAGGAGCTATGCTTAAAAATCATTTAGTTGGTGGTGTTAGAAAGGGTGCTTTAACCGAAGAGCAAGCTGAAGAAAAATTTCAAGCTTGGTTAGAAGAAAAAGCTGGTAAAGTAGCCTCTAAAGAAGAAAACGTAGCCAAAGTAAAATCAGAAGCAAAAGCAAAAGCCTTAGAAGCAGAAAAAGCTGTGAATGAAGCTAGAGTTGCTGCTGCTGTTGAAGAAGCTGCTCCAGAAGAAGTTGCTGAAGAAGCTGCTCCAGAGGTTGCTGAAGAAGTTGCTCCAGAAGTAGTTGCTGAAGAAGCTGCTCCAGAGGTTACTGAAGAAGCTGCTCCAGAAGAAGCTGCTGAAGAGAAAAAAGAGGAATCTGCTGAATAAGCAAAATTTTTATCGATATGCGTAAACAAGACTGTTTTTATTTAGGCAATATCGTAAAAAAACATAGTTTTAAAGGAGAAGTCGTTATCAAATTAGATACTGATGAACCTGAATTGTATAAAAATATGGAATCAGTATTTGTCGACCTAGGTGGCAATTTGGTTCCATTTTTTATTAAAAAAAGTTCGTTGAGTAGGGGCACTATGTTACGTGTTCATTTTGAGGATGTAAATAGTGAAGAGGAAGCAGATTTTATAATGAAATCTGGAATTTATCTTCCATTAAGTTTATTGCCTAAGCTAGAAGGGAACCAATTTTATTTTCATGAAATTATTGGGTTTCATGTTATTGATGAAATTCATGGAGATGTTGGTGTATTAGTTTACATTAATGATAAAGCTGCTCAGCCTATGTTTGAAATAGAGAACGGAGCTGTAGAGATTTTCATTCCAATGATTGATGATTTTATCAAAAAGATAGACAGAGAAAACAAACAAATACACGTAAAAACTCCGGAGGGTTTAGTTGACTTGTATTTGAATTAGAGAGGTGGCCGAGTGGTCGAAGGCGCACGCCTGGAAAGTGTGTATACCTCTCAAGGGTATCGAGGGTTCGAATCCCTTCCTCTCTGCAAAAGAAACTCGCAACGATAGTTGCGGGTTTTTCATTTTTGAATTTATAAAACGTTTACTTTTGAAAATATAATTTATAATGAATAAACCATTTCATTTTAAGAAGTTTTCCATTGATCAAGATAAAACGGCTATGAAAGTAGGTACAGACGCCGTACTTTTAGGAGCTTGGTGTTCATTAGAAACATATCCAGATACTATTTTAGATGTGGGTTCAGGAACTGGTTTAGTGTCTTTGATGATGGCACAACGCAGTGATGCTGAAACTATTGATGCAGTTGAGATTGACCCTAACGCATATGAACAGAATGTTGCTAATTTTGAAAAATCAGATTGGTCTAATCGCTTATTTTGCTATCATAGCTCTTTTCAAGATTTTTCAGAGGAAATGAATGAAGAGGATGAAGAATATGACCTTATTATTTCAAATCCACCATTTTATAATGATAATTTTGAGACTAATAATACATCAAGAAATACAGCCAGATTCACTTCTGCGTTGTCATTTAAGGATTTATTAGAAGGTACATCAAAAATACTCTCAGATTCAGGTGTTTTCACAATTATTATCCCTTTTAAGGAAGAGGTAGTTTTTGTAAGCTTAGCTGGAAAATATAGATTATTTTTAAATAGGGTGTGTAGAGTTAGAGGTACTGAGAATTCAGAAATAAAAAGAAGTATGTTAGAATTTTCTTTTTATCAGAAAGAGGTAGAAGAAACAACTTTAGTGATAGAGAAAGATCGTCATATATACACACAAGACTATGTAAATTTAACTAAGGATTTTTATCTCAAAATGTGATAAACATTAGTTGTATAAAAAACTTATTATCCAGTAACATTTTCTGGATTGTATCCCAAATAAGGAACCTTTTTTTCTTTAAATTCAATACCATATTGCTCTAGCTCTTTTAAAATTGGAGCATATACTTCTTTGGTAATTGGTAGTTGAACTCCTGGAGTTGTAATTTCTTTATTCAGAATTTTTAGGGTAGCAATAGCAACAGGTAATCCAACTGTTTTAGCCATTGCTGTAAATGTTTGGTTTTCTCCCTTTACAACTAAACTACTTTCTATCTGGTGTTTTTCTCCATTTAGCTCATACCCAAATTTATGATGCATTACAATCATATCTTTTTCATCTTCTTCAAGAGTCCAAGAGTCTGATAGTATTTTTTGTAACATTTGAGCTGGTGTAGCATTGCTTAATCCTATTTTTTTTGTTTGACTAAATAAATCTAATTCTACTAGTTTATCCCAAACGATATCATCTTGGTCAATTTTTAGATAAGAACGTAATTTCAGTTCTACAGAATCGTTAGGAGAATAGGCTAAAAATAAATTCACAAAATCTCGATATGTCATATTTTCAGAACCTTCTATGGTATAGCTATCATCTGTCATACCTAATTGAATAAAAATATTCCAAGCTCTTGAAAACCCTACTTTTCTGATGGTACCTCTGTACATGGTGCGAATGTCGTTAAGGCCATAAATACTTCTGTATTTTAGAGAATCTCTATTTGCATAAGCTTCAAATTTACCATTGCCATTTAGGGTTAAAAATTCTGTTCTTCTAAATAATTTATGATAAGGGATATATTTATAAGTTCCTTCTTGAATAAACATAGCAGCCCCTCCTTGTCCTGCAAGAACCACATTTCTAGGATTCCAAGTAAATTTATAGTTCCATAAGTTATTATCACTTTCTGGTGCTACTAGACCACCTGTAAAAGACTCAAAAAGTATAATTTTCCCACCAAGATCACTAATTTTATGAATTACCTCCATAGCACTCATATGATCAATACCAGGATCTACCCCAATTTCATTCATAAAGACTAAACCTCTTTTTTCTGCCTCGCTATTTAATTCTTTCATTTCTGGAGAAATATATGAGGCTGTAACCATGTGTTTTTCGAAATGGAGACAATCTTTAGCTACTTCAATATGAAATCTAGCCGGTAGCATAGAAACTACAATGTCAGCTTTTTGTATCTCCTCTCTTCGTTGAGTTTTATTAAAAACATCAAATTCCAATGCAGAAGAGTTCGGATGATTTCTGGCACTAGTCTTTGCGTTCTCCAGAGAAATATCTGCAATGGTAATGTGTAACTTTTCAGCTGTTGATTTTTTTTGTAGGTAGTCTGTTAGGTATGAACAAGATTTTCCAGCTCCAATTACTAGGATATTTCTCATTGTAGAATTATGTTTATTTTTGGTTGAATAATAAACGAATTTAAAAAAAAATAGACCCATTTAACTTCTTTTTACAATTAGATATGAACAAAAATTTAGCAATAACTTGCATCTTTGGATTGACAGCTATTATACTGGGAGCTTTCACCACACACGGATTACAAGATGTATTGACCTCTAAAGAAATGAGTAGTTTAGAAACAGGTATTCGATATCAAATATATCATGTTATCGTTTTATTGTTTGTAAATACATACACTTCTTTTTCAAATAAATTAAAAAACTATGTGAGTTATGTTTTTTTCTTTGGTATTTTTTTATTTTCAGGATCTATTTATGCGATTTATATTTTTAATTATCCTGCAAAAAGTATTTGGTTTGTGACTCCAATAGGAGGATTGTTATTCATGATTGGTTGGGTATTAATGATTCATTTCTTTCTTCTAAAAGTAATCAACAAAAAAAAGTGAATAAAATAATAACTGATTCTATCTTGTTTTAAAATTATGTTTAATTTTACCCATAGTTTAAATAAACAAATATTATTGATATGATAGATACAAATACGAAATCGATTTCGTTAAATAGTCTAGGAATAAATAGTTCAACAATCCATTATCAACTAACCTCAAATGAATTAAATTCAATAATACTTCAAAAAAAACAAGGAAAAGAATCGAATCTTGGAGCGATCGCAATTAATACTGGAGAGTTTACTGGGAGATCACCAAAAGACCGCTTCATAGTAAAAGATGATGTTACTAAAGATGAGGTTTGGTGGGGAGATATTAATATTCCTTTCAGTACAGATAACTTTGATAAGTTATATGACAAGGTAGTTTCATATCTATCAAAAAAAGAAATTTTTGTAAGAGATAGCTATGCTTGTGCAGATCCTAATTATAAGCTAAATATCAGAGTAGTAAATGAGTATCCCTGGAGTAATATGTTTGCTTACAATATGTTTTTACGACCATCAACTGAAGAGTTGATTAATTTTTTACCAGAATGGACTGTTATTAATGCACCTGGTTTCATGGCTAATGCAGAAATAGATGGAACTAGACAACATAATTTTGCGGTTTTAAACTTTACTAAAAAAATTGCCTTAATTGGAGGTACTGGATATACTGGAGAGATTAAAAAAGGAATTTTTTCAGCTTTAAACTTCATACTTCCAGTATTTAAAAATACTTTACCAATGCATTGCTCTGCAAATGTTGGTAAAGAGGGTGATACTGCTATTTTCTTTGGTTTGTCTGGAACTGGAAAAACAACTCTGTCAGCAGATCCCGAAAGAAAATTAATAGGAGATGATGAACATGGTTGGACAAATGAAAATACTGTCTTTAACTTTGAAGGCGGTTGTTACGCAAAAGCAATAGATCTATCAGAAGATAAAGAACCGGAAATTTATCACGCCATTAAAAAAGGCGCAATTTTAGAAAATATTGTGATGAATGATCAAGGGCTAATTGATTTTTCAGATACTTCTGTTACACCTAACACAAGAGTAAGCTATCCTATTGAACACATAGAAAATATTCAACAACCATCTATTGGAAAAAACCCAAAGAACATCTTTTTTCTAACTGCAGATGCCTTTGGTGTACTCCCTCCAATCTCTAAATTAACTCCCAGTCAGGCAGCCTACCATTTTATTTCTGGCTATACAGCAAAAGTTGCAGGAACAGAAGCAGGTGTAACAGAACCTGTTCCAAGTTTTTCAGCATGTTTTGGGGCTCCTTTTATGCCACTTCATCCTACCCGTTATGCAGAAATGTTGAGTAAGAAAATGAAAGAAGCAGGAGTAAATGTTTGGTTGGTCAATACCGGTTGGTCTGGAGGTCAATATGGCGTTGGAAAAAGAATGGCTTTAAAGTATACTAGAGCTATGATTACTGCTGTTTTAAATGGAGAATTAGGAAACTATACGTACGAAGATTACCATATACATTCTGTATTTGGTGTAGCGCAACCAAGAAGATGTCCAGGGGTTCCATCATCTGTTTTAAGCCCTAGAACTACCTGGAATAATGACGATGCATACTATAAAACAGCATTTAAACTTTCTAATGCCTTTAGGAAAAACTTTAAGCAGTTTGAAGAATTTGCAAATGAAGAAATAAGAAGAGGTGGTCCTCAACGCTACGCTTTTTAAGTAAAAAAATTACATTAAAAAAAAAGCATCCATTTCGGATGCTTTTTTTTTAATTTCTTTTGTCTACTTTTAAAATATTTAATTTGAGAAAAACAATAAATAAATCAATTCTCATTCTAGATATAACTTTTTAATTATGATTAAAAATTGGTTTAAGAAATCGGGTCCAGGAACTCTTGTAGCTGCCGCATTTATAGGTCCAGGGACCGTTACCTTATGTTCATTAGCAGGCATTAATTTTGGTTTTCATTTACTTTGGGCCATGGTATTGTCTATTGGAGCTACCATAGTATTACAAGAAATGGCCTCTCGTCTAGGAATCATATCTCAAAAAGGCTTATCTGAGGTCATTAGATCTGAAATTAAACATCCAATAATCAACAAATTAATACTACTACTTATTTTGTCTGCCATTGTTGTAGGAAACGCTTCCTATGAGGCAGGGAACATAAGTGGAGGTATATTAGGACTAGAAACCATTACAGGAGAATTTAGAATTGTTTTGGGAAACTATTCTCTCAATATACTGAGTTTTGTAGTTGGAATTATTGCCTTTATATTATTATACATAGGGAATTATAAATTTCTGGAAAGAGTATTGGTAATACTTGTATTAATAATGAGTTTATCATTTTTAATTACAGCTTTTTTAACAAAACCTGATATTTTTAATATTTTGAAAGGTGCTCTAATCCCTTCATTTCCAGAAGGTAGTTTATTAACTATACTAGGTTTAGTAGGAACTACTGTTGTACCCTATAATTTGTTTTTACATGCATCTTTAGTCAAAGAAAAATGGAATAATCCTAAAGATTTAAAAGAGGTAAGAAAAGATACAATTGTCTCTATTGCTTTAGGAGGACTTGTTTCAATGGCTATCATTATTTCGGCCTCCTCTATAGGTTTGGGAGAGATTTCAAGTGCAGCAGACTTAGCGAAGAGTTTAGCACCTTTATATGGAGATTTTGCAAGTTATTTTTTAGGGATTGGATTATTTGCTGCAGGAATTACCTCAGCAATTACTGCACCTTTAGCTGCAGCTTATGTAGCCAGAGGATGTTTTGGATGGGAATCTGGTCTAAAATCAAAACAATTTAGAGCTGTCTGGTTTCTAATCTTATTGTTAGGTGTGGTATTTTCATCATTGGGTCTTAAGCCTATAGAGATCATTAAATTTGCACAGGTTGCTAATGGTGTTTTACTTCCGGTAGTAGCAGGAATACTCCTATGGATGGTAAACAAAAAAGTAGTTTTAGGAAAATATGTGAATTCTAAATTCCAAAATATTTTAGGATTTATTATTTTGATTATAACTATTTTTCTTGGGTTAAGAGGGCTAGACAAAGTTTTTGAATTTAATATTTTTTGATGATAGATATTAACTGCGATCTAGGTGAAGGGTTACATAATGAGCATATCATAATGCCACTTATTTCTTCCTGCAATATTTCTTGTGGAGCACATGCAGGTTCCATAGAAATTATAGATAAAGTAATTCAGCTAGCTGTTCAACACAAAGTAAAAATAGGAGCACATCCATCCTTCCCTGATAGACAAAATTTTGGACGTAAAGTTTTGAATATTTCCAATAGTGAACTTCAAAAAAGTTTAGAAGATCAACTTACTATTTTTAAAGATAGAGTTCTACTCCAAGACGTAACTATTCATCATGTAAAACCACATGGTGCTTTGTATAATTTAATTGCTGTAAATCGTGAAAAGGCATCGGTAGTTATCGCTGCAATTCAACATGTTTTTGAAGCTGTAAAATTATATGTGCCCTATCAATCAAGTATAGAAGAAGTTGCTATCCAAAACGGTTTAGAAATTGTTTATGAAGCTTTTGCAGATAGAAGGTATAATGAAGATTTGAGTTTGGTCTCTAGAACTTTATCCAACGCACTAATTATAGACAAATACGAGGTGTTGAAACAAGTACAAAAAATATCAGATAAACAATTGGTAACTACAGTAAATTTAAATGAAAAAGAGATTAAAGCATCCACTTTTTGTGTTCACGGAGACACTATAAATGCGATAGAAATATTGCAGTATTTACACAAACATATCCATACGAAGTAATTGAAGTTTCAACTCACATATAAGCTTTTTGGATGGTCAGCAATTTTAGTAGAATGGCCTGCAAACATTTCACAAGAGATTATTCAAGATATTATTTCTTTTGAGAGACAGGTCAAAGAAATAGATGCTATTTTAGATACAATCATTGCTTATAATTCTCTGCTTATTAGGTATCAAAATCCAATTGTAGATAAAGAACTTACTATTAGTCAACTTAAAAATAAATATACAGCGTCATCCTATGTGATTAAACAAGATCAATTTTTATGGGAAATTCCTGTTTGTTATGATGCTTCTTTTGGGATCGACCTAGAGGAAATTGCCAATAAAAAAAAATGTAGTGTTACAGATATTATTAGATTGCATACAGAAACAGATTACATAGTTTATTTTATTGGTTTTCAGCCAGGATTTCTTTACATGGGAGGGCTGCATCAAAACCTTCATATTCCCAGGAAATCTAACCCAAGAGTTCGAGTAGACAAAGGATCTGTGGGTATAGGTGGTGCTCAGACTGGAGTTTATCCTCAAAATAGTTCTGGGGGTTGGAATATCATTGGAAAGTCTCCTCTAAATTTTTTCAATATGAAGGCTACAAATCCCTGTTTTGCTAAATCAGGTGATCGCATTCAATTTGTTGCTGTAGATATTCATACTTTTTATCAAATAGAAAGAGAGGTCATAAATCAAGAATTTATCATTAAAAAAAGACTGTTGTGATAACAATTTTACATCCTGGAATTTATTGCTCTATTCAAGACCAAGGTCGCTTTGGTCATACAAAGATTGGCGTTCCACAAGCTGGATATGCGGATGCTTATGCTGCAAAAATGGCTAATGCCTTATTGAAAAATCATGAGAAAGATGCCCTTATAGAAATTACTTTTGGACAAGGTAAATTTAAATTCACATCCGATACCTATATCTGTTTAACTGGAGCTGATTTTTCTCCAAAATTAAATGGGAAATTAATAAAAATGCAATCGGTTTGCCCTATTAAAAAAGATTCAGTTTTATCATTTGGTAAACGAGTTTATGGAGCTAGAGTTTATTTGTCTGTTCAAGGAGGAATTCAAACTGAAAAAGTTTATGGTAGCCGAAGTTATTTTGAGGGAATAACTCAGCAAAAATTAGGTAAAGGAGCCATATTGCCTATTCTTCCAATCCAAAAGGATTCAGATAATAGTTTCTCTAGAGTTCGAGTAAGTGAAAAACATTTTACAACCATGTATTTACCATGTTTTAAAGGACCAGAGTTTTCCAAACTCAATAAAGAACAGCAGCGTAAATTATTTATCCCTTTCTCAATATCAGACGATAATAATAGGGTAGGATATCGACTAAAAGAATCTTTAGAAAATAACTTATCTTCAATACTTACATCGGCAGTCTTGCCAGGAACAGTCCAACTCACTCCGTCTGGAAAATGCATTATTTTAATGCAAGATTGCCAAGTTACAGGAGGTTATCCAAGAATTCTTCAATTATCTGAAATAGCTATAGCTAGAGTCAGTCAAAAAATAACTGGTGATAAAATACAGTTTGTACTAGAGGACCACTTATAATCTAATACATAAAAAAATAGTATTTATTTCACATTAAGAGCTCCAATTTCGTTGTTCCACAATAATTTATTATAAGCTGGAATTATATTTTGTATCAGTTCCTCTGACCTGTTTTTTAACTCAATCCACTCCTTATTTAGTTCTTCAAGTCTATTTTTTGAGGCTGAATTTACTCTAGGGATACTGCTGTCATTCTGATTCATAAGAAAGATATATTCTGCAGTAAATTTATTTGGAAAATTTTCCACATCGTCATAAGCTTTAGATTTTCGTTGAACCATATCTTCATCCCAAGATTTTAGTTGTTGAATTATAGTTTCTCCCTTAGATTTTAAGCCCATATATTTTTGTTCTTCAGGTAATTTCTTGATAATCTCAATTAATTGATTTTGAATCTTTTTCAATTGATTCACTCTGGTGTGCATATCTGTTAGATTTGCCTCAGTTATCATCTTAAATTGATGAGTTTCTACATACTCTTTTTTAGTAATATCGTATAACGGATTTGGCAATATGCTAAATGATACTTCAGATATTTTATTTTCTTGTTTTAATATAGCTGAATATAAATTAGGCATAGCTTTATGTCCTCTATAAGATCCTTCTATGTATGCGGTTGGTATTCCTGGTAAGCTAGGGTGTCTCATATCCCATACAAATCGATTAAGTCCAACTTTATTTGCTAAAATTGGTTCAGGTGATGGCCCACCTGGATATCTCAGATAATTTGGGTTTGCTTTTGAGCTTATAGTTCTTACCGTATTACCACTTTCATCTTTTATTTCTAGAGATAACTCTTTATTTTTTAGATCATCTGGTATGTAGTAATAAAATACAATTCCATTTGCAGGGTTCACACCTTTTGAATCGTCAGCTCCCGAAAAGCTATTAGATGAGTAGTTTAATTGACTACTCCAGTTCCCTATTATGGCATCCTCTGGTGTAAGTAATTTAAAAGTTGTCTTATTTCCTTCAAACTGTCTTAGTAAACCTAGATCATCTAATACCCAAAAAGATCTTCCCATAGTGGCAATAGTTATATCGTCATGACTAATTTTTAAATCTGAGATTGGAGTTATTGGTAAGTTTAATTGAAAGGATTTCCATATTTTTCCTCCATTCCATGAAATATACATGCCTAATTCTGTTCCAGCAAAAAGTAGGTCTTTTCGTTGAGTATCCTCTCTTACCACTCTAGTATATGCACCTAAAGGGATTCCAGAACTGATATTAACCCAAGATTTTCCATAGTTAGTGGTTTTGTATATAGCAGGGGTATAATCGTTAAATTTATATCGAGTGGTGGCTATATAAGCTGTTCCTTTATCATGTGGAGACACCTCAATTGAATTAATTAAGGTTTCAGGTAGGTTTTTAGGGGTTACATTCTCCCAAGTTGTTCCTCCATTTTTAGTTAATTGCAGAACCCCATCATCTGTTGCAGCCCAGAGAACTCCCAGTTCGTGAGGTGACTCAATTACATAAGATAAAGTACCGTAATTTTCTGCTCCAACAGCTTCATTCGTGTAAGGGCCTCCTCCTTTACCTTGTTTCTCTTTTTCGTTATTTGATAAATCAGGGGATACTTCAGACCAATTTTTACCGTTATCCGTGGTTTTTAGCAACAATTGTGCTCCATGATAAAAAGTATTTTTTTCATGTTGAGACCAAATAATTGGGGCATTCCAGTTGTATCGGTATTTCATATCCTTTGAGTCTCTTCCTAAATATTGGATAGGAGCCGCCATAATCTGAGTACTAGCTTTGGCTTTTGTATCCAAAATTTCGATGGTTCCTAGATAACTTCCTCCCAAAACATATCTTGGATTATCTGGGTTAAAAGCTAAAAAGGCACTTTCACCTCCTGCAGATGCAGACCAATTTTGTTCATTTATACCACCACTTCCTAATGCTAGACTACTTATTTTTACTGAAGAATTATCCTGTTGTCCACCATAAATATTGTAAGGAAATAGATTATCTGTATTTATTCTGTAAAATTGAGCAGTGGCCATTCGATTCTGAGGAGACCATGACTTTCCGTAATTATAAGATACAGCAGCGCCACCATCATTAGCAATAATCATATTTTTATTATTGGTTGGATTAATCCAAAGATCATGGTAATCTCCATGAGTGCCTGTAATTCTAGACCAAGTTTTGCCACCATCAATTGAGCGTTGCGCACTTGCATTAAGTACATATACCTTTTCCTCGTCTGTAGGATCTATAAACAACTCAATATAGTACCATGCTCTTTGAATTAAACTATGATCAGATGAAATTTTAAACCAATTCTTTCCTGCATTATTAGAGACAAACAACCCACCCAATTCTTTATTGGAATCACTTTCAACTAAAGCATACACTTTTTCAGAATTTGAACGGCTAACCGCTATGGCCATTTTACCTTTCTCTTTTGGTAAACCGTTGTGTATTTGATTCCATGTAACTCCTCCGTCAGTAGTTTTGTAAAGACCACTCCCTGGACCTCCGCTAATAACTTTCCAAGGTAATCTTTGATGCTCCCACATGGCTGCATACATCACCAATGGATTGTTGTAATCCATTGATAATTCTGAACATCCAGTTAAATTATTTACATAAAGTATTTTATTCCAAGTTACACCGCCATCAACTGATTTATATATTCCTCGTTCTTTATTTGGACCATATAATGCACCTTGTGCAGCCACAAAAACAATATTTGGATTTTTAGGATGAATTACTACTCTAGATATATGTTGGGTATTTTTTAAACCTATGTTTTTCCATGTTTTTCCTGCGTCAGTAGATTTGTATACTCCATCTCCGTAGGATGTCATCACCGCTCTTGGTGCATGTTCTCCCATTCCTACATAAATGATATTTGGATCACTTTCTGAAACTGCAACTGCACCAATTGAGCTAGTTTTAAAATAACCATCAGAAATATTTTTCCAAAGTTGGCCACCGTCTTCAGTTTTCCACAATCCTCCACCTGTATTCCCCATGTAATATGTCATTGGGTCACCCACTACACCTGAGGCTGCAACAGACCTTCCGCCTCTAAAAGGACCAATATTTCTATACTTGACCGAATTAAAAATAGAATCTATAGATTGTGCAAAAGAACTTGAGATTAAGAAGAGTAATAGCAAAGAAAAACCTGTTTTTTTCATGTTTTTAGATTTAGTGAGATAGTTTTGAAAATCATATTTAATTTTTCAAATTTAATAAAAATAAAAAAGCACAGATTTTATCTGTGCTTAAAAATTAATTAATTTTTAGGGGATAATATTTTATAATAATAATTACTTTCTTTTATAATAGCTAACAATGCTTGCTTTAGCAATAGTATTGTTCCATAAATAGTATCCTACAACTGCTGGATTTGTGTTTTCATCTAAGCCCAATGTATCTGTCTTTAAAGCATATACAGTTATAATATACTGATGCAGTCCATGACCTTGAGGCGGGCAAGGTCCGCCATAACCTTGAGCACCATAATTAGTAATGCTTTGAATTGTTCCTTCAGGTGTTAGATCTAGTTTAATATCTCCAGCATTAGCTACTAATTCTGTTGTTGATGTTGGAATGTCAAAAACAATCCAGTGCCACCATCCACTTCCTGTAGGTGCATCTGGATCATACATTGTAATGGCAAAACTTTTAGTTGCTTCAGGAGCATTTTTCCAAGATAACTGAGGAGATTCATTTTCACCCATACAACCAAAACCATTAAACTCCTCTTTAAGCGTAGCTTCACCCCCTAAAGTTTTACTGGATAAGGTAAAGGTATTTTGTGAAATTATAGTGATTGATGATATAATTAGAAGTGTTGTAAATATTATTTTCTTATGTATCATGGATTAACTTTTTGGTAAAATTAATTAAATATTACTTTCAAATTGTAATTAATTTAGCTCAAAAAGTATTGATAAAAGGTCATTTTGATTGGTATTGTTTTGGAGTTTGACCAAATTTCATTTTAAATGCTTGGATAAAATTTGAAAGAGTTTCATATCCTACTTCTAAAAAAATATCCGAGGGACGTATTGCTTTATTTCTCAAAAGAAAAGCAGCATGTTTTAGCCTTTTTTCTTGAAACCACTTACTGGGTGAGCTTTTGAAGTATTTTTTAAATTCTCGCTTAAACTTAGACTCACTCATGTTGCACAAAAATGAAAGTTCTTTGATAGTTAATTTATTTAAATGATTACTTTCAATGGTTTGAATAAATTTTTGATTATGATTTACATTGCTGTTTATAATTGAATATAAAAAATCTACACCTCTAATTTCTATCAAGTAGAGCATTATTTCCTCAAATTTAGCATCCAAAATACGTGACTGAAACTCCTTTGGATATTCAGAAAGATCTAATAGACTTTCTGCAAATTTTTTAATAAATGAATCATAGCTGAATGAATAGGTGGAGTAGTAAGTTCTCGATTCGGGTGGATTTAATTCATATTTTCTGATAAATTTTAATACATCATCATTTGAAAAAAATAATAAAATACTTCTGTAATAATCTTTTATATCAGAGAGCTTTTCTGTCATCAAACAATTTCCTGACTTCATTAACAGAAATTGATCATTATTTATCGTAAATGTTGAATCGTCAAAGAAAACTTTTTTTGTTCCTTCCTGCAGAAAGCTAAAAGTATTTTTATTGAGTAAAACTTGTTGTTTAGAAATTTCTTTCGTCGTCTTATAATTGTATATCTTAAGAGAAAGTGCAGAATTAATAGCTAATTCGTCGGGGAGGGTAATTGTATTCATTATTAATTGATGTTTTAAACTATCAATCAGATAAAGCCTCAGTTTACTTAATTACTATAATTAATGGGTATATAGCATAATTTATTTTGTAATTGAGGGATTAAATACTTGATAGAATGAGGGGTTAATATTTACATACAACTAAATTAGTAAAAATAAATCATAAAAAAAACACCTCAAATGAGGTGTTTTTTTTATGATTTATCAAGGTACTATGAATTTTCTTGAGTCGATGGTGTTTTAGGTGGAGGAGGAACATCAACATTTTCGTTAATAAATACATCTATAGCTGCATCTACTTCTTCTTCAGTTCCATTAAAACTCTCTTCTTTTGTAGTGGTTTCACCATTTTCTGTTACTGAGTATGTAACTACAGCATTAAAAGATCCATCATCATTTTTAGTCATGTTAACTCTTATATCCTTAATAGCTTTCGAATCTTGATCACTAGTAGCATTTACTGTAACTTCCATAGTAGTTTCTGAATGCTCATTATTTTCAGCACTATGCCCTCCTAGGATAGGAGCTATAACCAACCCTATCAAACAAGTTAGTTTAATTAAAATATTCATAGATGGTCCAGAAGTATCTTTAAAAGGGTCACCAACTGTATCTCCAGTTACCGCTGCTTTGTGAGCCTCAGAACCTTTGTAAGTCATTTCTCCATTTATCTCAACACCTGCTTCAAAAGATTTTTTAGCATTGTCCCAAGCACCTCCAGCATTATTTTGGAAGATTGCCCATAATACACCACTTACTGTTACACCAGCCATATATCCTCCTAACATTTCAGCAATTGCTAAATTATCCATACCAAATAGCATTGGAACAAAAGCAATAACTAAAGGGAAACCGATAGTTAATAATCCAGGTAACATCATTTCTTTTAGAGAAGCTTGTGTAGAAATAGCAACACACTTATCGTATTCTGGTTTTCCAGTTCCTTCCATAATTCCAGGAATATCCTTAAACTGACGACGTACTTCTTGTACCATTTCCATTGCTGCTTTACCTACAGCATTCATTGCTAATGCAGAGAATACTACTGGTACCATACCACCCACAAATAACATGGCTAATACAGGTGCTTTAAAAATATTAATTCCATCAATTCCTGTAAATGTTACATAAGCAGCAAATAAAGCCAACGATGTTAATGCAGCAGAAGCAATAGCAAAACCTTTACCAGTTGCAGCTGTTGTATTACCTACTGAATCTAATATATCTGTACGCTCTCTAACTATTGGTTCTTGTTCACTCATTTCTGCAATACCACCTGCATTATCAGAAATAGGTCCAAAAGCATCAATTGCTAATTGCATAGCTGTAGTAGCCATCATCGCAGAAGCTGCAAGAGCTACACCATAAAATCCTGCAAAGAAGTAAGATGCCCAAATGGCACCTGCAAATAAGATTACTGAAGGAAAGGTAGAAATCATACCAGTAGCTAAACCAGCAATGATATTTGTACCAGCTCCTGTACTAGATTGTTGTACTATTTTTAAGATTGGAGATTTACCTAATCCTGTGTAATATTCGGTTACTGAAGAAATGACAGCACCAACTACTAAACCAACTAAAGTAGCAAAGAATACACTCGTTCTAGAAACTTCTTTTAATCCTTCTCCAAAAAATTCCATATTCATTGTTTCTGGAAGCATAAACGTACACAACACATAACATGAAACAGCTACTAGTACAATTGAAGTCCAGTTTCCTATGTTTAAAGCGCCCATTACTTGAGCCTCTTTTGCGTCATTGTCATTAATTTTTACGAGCATTGTACCTATAATAGAAATGATTATACCTGTACCAGCAATTGCCATCGGCAATAAGATAGGTCCTATTCCTCCAAAGGCATCTGAAATACTACCTCCCATGTCTTTAATTACATAGTTACCTAATACCATTG
>Ga0233426_10000875_pt1 | contig 29820 bp, 31 predicted proteins | sample SI_118_April2016_6_FD_179875 | JGI IMG/M metagenome (GOLD analysis project Ga0233426, IMG submission 179875) | Seawater microbial communities from Saanich Inlet, British Columbia, Canada - SI_118_April2016_10_MG | ecosystem: Environmental > Aquatic > Marine > Inlet | place: Canada: British... | reverse complement strand
TTCGTCACCTGAAGCCAGTGAGGATGTTTGACCACTAAATGCACTGACATTGTATTGTAGATAATTCCCTGGCTTCAATTTTCTTCCAAACTGGATGGTATCCAAGCGCCCTGAGTGATCAGGTGATGCTGCATGTACAAGTGAAGTAGGTAGATAGATTATGAATGAATATATAGGTATTGATGTCGGTAAAGAGCAAGTAGATATTTGCTGGTTAAGAGACCCTAACACAGGAAAGAAAAAAACAAAGAAATTTAAGAATAAGCCTGAAGTATTTTCAGATATACGTCAGTGGCTTATTGAGCAGACTCAAATAGATTCAAACCGTATTATCATCCTCTTGGAGGCGACGGGAGTCTACCATGAAGGGCTCAGTTATTTTTTATATGATCAAGGGTTTAAGCTCATTGTTTCTAACCCTGGTAAAGCTAAAAAGTTTTCCCAATCGATTGGACTGATTCACAAAACCGACAAATCAGATGCGATGATGTTGGCTCGGTATGGTTTTTCTCAGCAGCATCAATTAATCTTATGGGAGCCAGAACCTAAAGAAATACGTCAGTTAAAGGCGATGATGAGGCGTCTTAGCGCTTTAGAGAAAGACTATCAGCGGGAAAAAAATCGCTTGGAGGCGAGTGAGATTAGCGATAGCTCTGAACGTGTATTAAAGTCGCTCAGAGGTATGATTGCAGTATTAGCCTGTGAGGTTAGCGCTCTCAAGCACGATATTGACGATCATATTGATCAGTACCCTACACTTTGTAAAAACAGACAGCTATTACTCACCATTAAAGGCGTAGGAGAGGTTGTTGCTCGTGAAATGGTGTATTTGTTTGCGGCTAAATCTTTTGTTAATGCTAAACAAGTGGCTGCTTATTTAGGGCTTATTCCAAGACTAAATGAATCGGGTGTATTCAAGGGGCGAACCACACTTAGTAAGTCAGGTCCTTCTAGAGTTAGAGCCAAACTGTATTTAGCGTCAGTATCCGCTAGTACGCATAATCATGAGATTAAAGCGCAGCGTGATCGATTGCTCAAAGCAGGTAAAACAAAAATGCAGGCATTGTGTGCGGCAATGAGAAAATTAGTGCAGATTTGTTTTGGTGTGATTAAAAATCAAACCGAATATCAAGTTCAAGTACGTTAATTACAGTACTTGTGCTTGGTTGTGAGAGATGGTATCTACAACTAGCCTAAATCAAGATGTACCATAGATGCACTATCAAAGTTACATTCTCGGCAGCTACATTCCTGATAGTTACATTCTTACTTCAGGGCCGGCATATTGCCTCCCCTGCCACAATGGTTCTGGATTAGGATTAGGGATTAAATAGACTGGCCATTTAGAATGTGACAGAACTTTTTGCGGTACGGTTCCTATGTTTGAATCATGCACTTCTGCGGAATGACTACCTAGAATAATGACATCGGCATTAATTTCTTGTGCAGTATCTAAAATCACATCCACTGGCATACCAGGCTTAACAATTACATTTTCTAAGCGAGGTAAATCAATACCGCCGCTCATAAATTCGTCCGTTAATATATCAATCACCTGTGTACGTATTTGCTCCACCACAGAGTCAGTACCAACCGTAGTAATGGCCTTGGTCGTCTCAGGCTTTAGGTAAGTGTGTAATAGCGCGTGCCCTAGTGTACCTAGTGGCTCGACAGCATGAACAACCACCATACTAGCCTGATATTGGCTCGACAGGCTGGCAGCATGTTGAAGTAAGTGTGGCGTATAAACACCTAAATCAACGGCAAGTAGAATTTTTTTAATCACGGTTTATGTCCCGACATCTGGTTATAACGTAACCCAAGGAACAACTATTTAATAAAATAGTGTGCTTCGTAAGCTTATCTGTATTAAAGAATAGCAGTAAGGTTAGAGAACATAGTAGATTTTATAGACAGTTTGGGAATAGATGAGGGGTTCGCTAGATTCAACTGACACGATTAAAAATGCTGAGGTAATAAAGGAAATTATTCCTGATTATTCGTTAGCAATACCATGGGGTACATGCCCTGTCGCCACCACATGCTCTTTTGCTGATTCACAATGCAAAGCTTGATCATCAAAAAACACATCAGCACCATAAGCTTTAAGAAATTCACCTTTAGACAAACCACCCAAAAACAATGATTCATCAATACGAATATTCCACGCACGCAAAGTTCGAATGACTCTTTCGTGAGCTGGTGCAGATCGAGCGGTGACCAAGGCTGTTCTAATGGGGCAATCCCCCTCCATAAACTCTGCCTGCAATTGCTGTAAGGCGGATAAAAAATCTTTAAATGGCCCACCACTCAACGGCTTTTTAGCTGAATCTTGCTCATTTTGTGTAAATGCAGCCAAACCTTGCTGTTTATACACGCGCTCGGCTTCATCCGAAAAAACCACCGCATCGCCGTCAAAAGCAAAGCGTAACTGCTTAATCTCATTGCTTTCTTTACCGGCAGGAATAAGAGTGGCCGCAGCAATACCATTATCTAAAGCATGGCGTACGTCTTCACCATCGGTAGATAAGAATAAGTGGCAACCAAATGCACCGATGTATCGATAAGGGCTTTCACCACCAGAAAATGCGGCACGAGAGATATTCAGTTGATAATGTTGAATGGAATTGAAGACGCGTAACCCTGTGTCTGCACTATTACGAGAAAGCAAAATGATTTCAACGCGAGGATGACCATCACCCAAGCTATTTAATGCCAATAGTTTTTCGACCAGAGGGAACGCACTGCCGGGTTTCAGCACTTCGTTTTCTCTTTGTATTTGGTATTCCGAATACGCTTTCAAGCCATCTTTGACGTAAACTTGGTGACTTTCATCTAGGTTGAATAGCGCTCTAGATGATATTGCAATAACCAGCTTATGATCAAATTCTTTTGGCATAGAGCCTCTTTTGCTCAGCTTATTGGCTAGGATATGGGGATAAGTGATTAAAAGCGTATTGCTTTTTTAGTATTTTCGCTCAAGCACTTTTAATCACTAAAGGTATGAGTACAGATTAAATAGCTTTTATAGTGCCTTTTGGCAAAACGGCATGTAAAGATACTTTCTGGAACTTAAGCTCTACGTTATTAGATACTTCAAGCACCATATAATCGCCTTCGACCTTAGTCACCTTTCCTAAAATACCACCGGTTGTTAATACCTCGTCGCCTTTTGCAACTCCTTCCACTAATGCCTGCTGTTCTTTTTGACGCTTACGCTGTGGGCGAATGATCATAAAGTACATCAGAATAAACATACCGGCGATCAATAATAGACCAGAAAAATCTCCACCTAAACCAGATGCAGGTGCAGCGGCTTGAGCGTGAGCTGAAGAAATGAAAAATGACATGCTAACCTCTTATTATCATTAGAAAAATTAAATCACACTCTACCGACTTTATGCATAGCTGGCAATAAATATGAAGGAATAAAAGGAGATTGTAACAAGAAGGAAAGGCAGACTCTAATAAGGAAGTGAGAGCCTGCAAGATGATGTTCTATTTATAAACTATATGCTTTTGACCATAGCCCAACCACATATTCAAATCTATCCAACTAACCGTGATAAATCGTTGATACAGACTAAATGATGGCTTAAATTATTACTTAAACAATTAGTTAAACAACCAGTCAAACATAGTCCCGATAGAGTTTTCGGAACGTACTAGGGGATAAGTCAGACCAACGCTTGAACGCATTGGTAAAGCTTGTCCTGTCAGAGAAATCCAAATAAGAAGACGTCGCTTCAATACTCATTTTTTCAATTAATAAACAATGAATAGCTCGGTTAAACCGTACACGGTCTCGCAAACCTGCATAGTGGACCATTTGAGCTTTTAATCGCCGTTGTAATGTACGTTTTGACATACCCATACTTTCTGCAACAAATTTTATACCTAACGCCTCGCGACCCACTCGGCTTTGTAAAGTGGTTAGCACCTGGCCCGCTGTGCCGTGCATCACTGGAATGCGTGCCTGCCCTCTGATTCGATCGAGGTCTTGATAACCTGAATCTAAGACCTTTTCTACACTGTACGAATAGTGTGAAGCTGTTGGCTGAGCAACGTTTGCTGCCGTTATCATCTGAAACTCCTTTGCATTCAAATTAACTGCATTAACTCACAAACCTATAATGCATCGGTTAATTAAATAAACTAACTCCCTTTGATTATATGTGTATGTATCAAAATAGACAGGTATAGAAATGATCTAGCCCGAAGCAGAAAAATTTTTAAATACAAAAAAGCCTCAAAAAAGATGATTTAGGTGCCAAATAGTAATATTTTCAGTAATAAAAGGAGAATTTTTATGCCTTTTATCGCTGGAGTTAATATAGAGTGCAATTAAACGGTATAGAACAATTTTCAATCTACATATTGATCTAAGCACTCAAGAAGCACATCGTGATGGTTGCTCGTTTTAAACTTATCCATAATGTGAACTAGTCGTCCTTCTTTATTGATAATAAATGTGGTTCGAACGATGCCCATAAACTCTTTACCCATAAATTTCTTTAATGCCCATACACCATATTTTTCAGCAATCGCATGATCTTCGTCGCTGAGTAAATCAAAGTTAAGATTTTGCTTATCTATAAATTTTTGTAACTTAGCTTCTGGGTCTGGACTTACTCCCAACACAACGGTATCACGCGAATCGAGCTCTTTTTGTGTGTCACGAATACCGCAAGCCTGAACAGTACAGCCAGGAGTGGATGCTCTTGGGTAAAAATACAGCACAACATTTTTCTTACCAAAAAAATCTTTTAACGCGACTTTTTCGCCCTTTTGGTTAGTGAGTGTAAATGCGGGTGCTTTATTACCTATTTTGGGGTGGCTCATTTGAATTTTCCTTTTTTATATCTGATGTATTACATAAAAAGTACATTGATGGATATAGAGAATAGTGTAGCAAGTCATCTTAATCCGTTGTGAGGTAATTATACGCCCATAAAAAAACGCGAGACCAGCTCGCGTTTTTTATACTTCATTTAACCGCGTATTGATTACGGTAATAAATGTGCAACAGCATCGCGTTCTTCAGCTAGCTCTTGCTCTGTCGCTTTCATTTTCTCTATGGAGAAGTCATTCAGCTCAACACCTTGAACAATTTCCCAATCGCCGTTTTTACATACGCAAGGGAATGAGTAAATAAGACCTTCTTGAATACCATAGCTACCATCACTATAAACCCCCATACTTGTCCAATCGCCTTCTGGCGTACCTAGTGCCCAATCACGCATATGGAAGATAGCCGCATTAGCAGCAGATGCCGCACTTGATGCACCACGCGCCGCAATAATCGCCGCACCACGTTGCTGAACAGTAGGAATAAAGTCGCCTTCATACCACGCTTGATCAATTAAACTCATCGCTTGCTTACCATTAACGTCAGTATGGTGAATATCAGGATACTGAGTTGATGAGTGATTACCCCAAATAGTGAGTTTGGTAATATCATTAATAGAAGTGCCGGTTTTTTGTGCAAGCTGAGTCATTGCACGATTATGATCTAGTCGTGTCATCGCCGTAAAATTGCGTGGGTTTAAATCAGGCGCATTGCGCTGAGCAATCAACGAATTAGTATTCGCTGGATTGCCTACGACCAAGACTTTGATATCTCGCGAAGCAGTTTCATTCATTGCTTTACCTTGAGCAGAGAAGATCGCAGCATTCGCTTCTAGCAAATCTTTACGCTCCATACCGGGACCACGAGGACGAGCACCGACAAGTAATGCATAATCTGCATCTTTAAAAGCAACATTCGCATCATCAGTGGTTACCATGCCCGCTAATAATGGAAATGCGCAATCATCTAATTCCATTGCTACACCTTTCAGTGCATTTAGTGCAGGTGTGATTTCTAACATTTGTAGAATAACAGGTTGATCTGCACCTAACATTTCACCAGCGGCGATACGAAATAATAAAGAATAACTGATTTGGCCAGCTGCGCCTGTAATGGTAACTCTAACGGGTGATTTCACACTTTTTCTCCGTGATTTAAGGATAATATCTAGTCGATGTATTTATGTAAGATTATGACGCTTGCAGCGCTAATACTACGAACACATATTTATTTAATCTGTATTTACTTCAGGAATCACATTATAAAGTGTTTTGGCGTAATTTCATCACTCTTTAGCGAATCAATGTATTCAACACCCTGATAAGCACTCTAGTCAAATACTATGTATTCTTCAAACATTTATAAACAAAGTGTTTGATACCGTGAATCCAATGCGGCATACAGCTTTTCTTTAAAATCATTCGCAGACGTATCAATCGTATTGACCAGCTCTACAAGATGTTCATTATCCTCTTTGCCACCCCATAGCTTATGGTAAGTTCCCTCTTTATAACCGTGATCTTGGCGAAAGAAGTTTAGGACATTTTTTCCAACATAACCTGTATACAGCTCATCAAAAGACATACCTGACGCAGTTAACATACAGGTAAACTTTTCGATAGAGAACGTTTTCGATACCAATACGTCTCCAGCAAATAATTCTACTGATTCTAGGAAATCATTCGCAGACTCCTTTTTAAATGCAGACGATAATTGCTCTTCTATCATTGTGGCTGATGTATTATTAACCAGCAACATACTTAAACCAAAATGCCATATATCAATCACCTCTAATTTTACTTGATCGATATCTGGCGTTTGCTTCTTCCACCACTTCCAACCGTAGTGATCCATCAATTCTGCACACTCAATCCAAATGGCTCGATACCATTCAAATCCCTGCTGTCGCCAGTCAGAATGTACCCGTGTATTCATCGCATCTTGTAAATCTAACATTACTTGAATCTGTGTTTGCACCTTACCGCGCCCCGCTTTTTATGCTGTTCGTTTTTAACGCTTATTATATCAAGCTTATTAGCCAAACTGGTTATTAACATTATATTCGGCGATTTTATCATGCTTCTATATACGATGTTATGAGCCAAGTTTAGGTTTCTTTTAGATGCCATATTCAGATGTCATATTAATGTCATAAAAACGGGCTATGGTGCAGGAAATCTTAGGATAGATAACAGCAAGGCCATCGCTTATGCGACTACTACAACAAATACATTCAGCTGACTTACAAACCTTTGAGTGGTGTTTAAAACGGAAACATCATCAGCACATGGTTTCAGCCAGTCGCTGGGTATCACGTACCGCTGATGGCTATCTGTACGTTTTCGCAGCGCTGATGGTTTGTTACTTTTCTCGCTGGGATATTTTACAAATCCTTGCATACGCATTTGCCATCGAACGCATTGCTTATTTTTTCCTCAAAAACAAACTCAAACGTAATCGCCCTCCCCAAGCTATTCCCGGCTATCAAAGTATTATCAAACCATCGGATCAATTCAGCTTTCCATCCGGCCATACATCCGCTGCTTTTTTAGTCGCTACGATAGGTAGCGTTTACGATCCTATCTACTGGTTATTGTTAATAGTCTGGGCACCATTAGTGGGAATCTCCCGTGTCATGCTAGGCGTACACTTCCCTACGGATATTCTTGCGGGCAGCCTGTTAGGGTTTCTTATCGCTCAGTTTTGTCTGTATTTTTTATTGCCATCATTCCCTGCACTGTAAAATATTCATACCGTAATCTCATCCTTTCATGAAGAAACACGCATATCAAAAAGAGCCACACATGAAAATACTCTATGGAGTACAAGGTACCGGCAATGGCCATATCTCGCGTGCGAGAGCGATGGATAAAGCCCTTAAAGTTAAGCCAAATATTCATATTGATTATTTATTCAGCGGGCGTAAACGTGAGCAATATTTTGACATGTCACAGTTTGGTGAATTTGCTTGTTGCGCAGGCTTAACCTTTATTACCCGATCAGGGAAAGTAAGCCCTATCGCGACATTGGCAAAAAATAATATCTACCAATTATGGAAGGATATAAACGCACTTGATCTCAGCCAGTACGATTTAGTCATATCCGACTTTGAACCCATTACCGCATGGGCAGCGAAACGACAAAAAGTCCGTTCGCTAGCCATTGGGCATCAATACGCTTTTTTACACGATATACCTAAGCAAGGTGACAGTATATTTACCAATGCCCTAATGAAGTACTTTGCCCCTACTGATAAGCAAATCGGTCTACATTGGCACCACTTTAATCAAACAATTATGCCTCCGATTATTGACCTTGAGCATCTCACATTAGAAAAGATAGATAATAAAATCGTGGTGTATTTAGGCTTTGAAAAAACCGAAGATGTGATGCAGCTCTTACAACCATTTACCCATTATGAGTTTTTTATTTATAGCCCATCCATTACACAGAAAAGTACACAAGGCCATTTACACATACACCCCGTTGATCGTGATGGCTTTAAGCATGATTTACAGTCTTGTAATGGCGTTATAACAAATGCGGGTTTTGAATTGGCGAGTGAAGCTATTAGCCTAGGGAAAAAGATACTAGCCAAACCACTACTCGGCCAGATGGAACAGCTTTCCAATGCCTTTGCCCTAGAAGAGTTAGATTTAGGTATGACAATGCCACGACTTGATCACGGTATCGTTAAAGAATGGTTAGAGAATATTGAAGGCAAACAAGTAAATTACCCCGATGTGCCTGCCGCACTAGCGCAATGGATAAATAACGGGATGACACAAGACACACAACAGCTCGCCAAAAACTTATGGGCAGAAACACACTCACCCGATATTAGCGGTTTTGCAAACTGGCCTTAGCTTTAGGGAATAGTCTATAGAAGTTATTGGTTGTGATCGCCGCCAGCTCTTCAAATGAAATACCTTTTAGCTCCGCTATATATTCCGCCACATCACGTACATATTGTGGCTCATTAGATTTACCACGGTGAGGGACTGGTGCTAAGTAAGGTGAATCTGTCTCGACCAACAAGCGATCCATTGGGATTTGTCTGACCACCTCTCGTAATTCATCGGCTTTTTTAAACGTCACAATACCTGATATAGAGATCATGTAGTTCATCTCAATCGCCTGCCTTGCCATCTCCCAACTTTCGGTAAAACAATGTAGTACACCGGCTGATGTTTCACTGCCATATTCTTTAATCAACCGTAAGGTATCTTCTCTTGCATCGCGAGTATGTACGATAACAGGTAGCTGTGCTTTAGCCGCTGCCTGTAGATGCACGATAAAACTTTCTTGCTGTAGCGACTTATCGTCTTCACTATAATAATAATCTAAACCGGATTCACCTAAAGCAACCACCTTAGGATGCCTAGACCATTCAATAAGATCGTTTTCGGTCGCTAAACCCTCTTTGACATCTAACGGGTGTACGCCTACAGAAGAAACTACTTGCGGATACTGCTCCGCAATCTCAACAACCGCTTCTCGATTATTAACGCTGATACCTACACATAGTAATTGCTGTACGCCGCGAGCTAAGGCGGCATCAATAGCGGAAGATAATTGATTATCGTGATTATCTAAATTTAATCGATCAAGATGACAGTGGGAGTCTATTAACATACAAGTACTTATACAAAAGAGAAAAAAGATAAATAAAGTCTACTGCATATAGAATGACTTTATTACAAATAAGATGACTCAACAGCGGTTTAGGCGCAGCTAATTAATTAGTAACCACTATCACATCGTATGTGTGGGGCGATCGGATTGTAAAATACCCACCAAATATTTTTCGATAATATTAACTACATTCCCTTCTTTTTCAGAGAATTGTACACCAATACCTGCTGCACGATTACCTTGTGCGCCGCTAGGCGTTAGCCAAATCACTTTACCTGAAATAGGAATTTTATCTGCTTCATCAATAAGTGCTAATAAAACAAATACCTCATCACCCATTCGGTATTTTTTCTTAGTAGGAATAAATAAACCGCCGTTTTCAACATAAGGCATATAAGCCGCATGAAGGTTAGCCACATCTTTAATAGATAGAGATAAAATACCCTGACCTGCACCACCTATACTGAATCCACTCATCGCTTTATTCTCTTACCTTAGTTTTTACTTATTAGATTTTTACTTACCACTTATTTATTATTAGATTACTTATGAACGCTGAACAATTATTTGCCAATCCAATAGTAACTCTTCTACTAAAAGCTGCATATTTGGGTTAGCGCCACCTAACTGCTGTTGACGTAATGCCAATAGTTTATCACTAAATTTGCACAACCATTGTTTATTAAAAGTTCGCCCTGCGTGTAATATTCGGGCAACCCCCTGGCTCACACTCAAGCCACTTTGGTGAGTGCTACTATTATCGTCAGAGCCTTGCTCAGATAGGAACCCTTCTATCGTCGCTTCAGTCAATATACTGTGAATCAATTGTAACCACCAATCAGTCAAATGATTAATATTCAACGGTAACCACTGATTTGCCATGCTCACATCCGGTGATTCTGGCGCGGTAGATGGGTTAGAAAGGCGTTCTAGGATACTGATAAATACCGTCAAGTGATCGAGGTAATCACCTTCCACCATATTTTTTGCAATCAGTGGTGCGCCGCCTGACAAACGTAATAAAGTGCTCGCATCCTCGACTTGCAGTTGTTGCAACCACTCAAGAGCAACATCTGTGCTAGGAGATGCCAACGGTAATAATTGGCAACGGCTACGAATAGTCGCCATAACCCCGCTAAGCACATGTGTGACTAAGATCAGTATAGTATCGCCCGCGGGCTCCTCTAAGCCTTTGAGTAATGCATTCGCTGAGTTAATATTTAACTGCTCAACCGGCCCTAATAGTACAACCTTCTTACCACCCTGCTGAGAAGTTTTAGCAATAAAGCCAGACAACTCCCGCACTTGGTCAATCTTAATCGCCTTTCCCGGTTCATCAGGCATACACCACTTCTTATCCGGGTGTGTACCCGCCAACCGCAACTGACAGCTACGACATTGACCACAGGCTAAATCGGCCTTTGGGCTAAGGCACAATAAATAATCTGCTAGCGACTCGGCAAAATGCAACTTCCCAATCCCCTGCTGCCCAGAGAGCAATATCGCATGGGGCGTTTTATCCTGAGATATCTGCAATTGCATCCTTTGCCACGCCTGCTGCTGCCACGGATAAGGGATTGATGATGTCTCGGTATCGGCAATCATGTTCTTGTTAGTCAATTATCTGTCCAAATCATTTATTCGCGCTATACATTTAGCGTATTCAGCTCGGTATAGCTCAATTATGTACTTCAATATTAACTGTATATGCTACCATTTTATGCCTTGGGCTTATATGCTTAACACCGCTTCCTACCGCTCTTTATCGGATATCAATACACTCGTGCAAAACATCACCGTGCTCTACGAAGACTCACACCTTCTCATTGTTGATAAACCAGCCGGATTACTCACTGTACCGGGGCGAGGCCCAGAGAAACAAGACTGCCTTATACACCGTATTGTCGGTCACGATAGCGCTACACTGAATACCGACCACAGCAATAACGACGAGCACTGGGAAACCGCACGAATTATCCACCGCTTAGATATGGCCACTTCTGGCATTATTGTGATCGCCCTCACTCATCCCGCACAAGCCGCAATGGGCAAGCTGTTTGCCGAACGACAGATTGATAAATCCTATACTGCGGTGGTAGAAGGCGAAGTAAAAACGGTGACTGCTGAGGCTACAAGTACTATAGAGCTCCCTCTCATTTGTGACTGGGACAACCGCCCAAAACAAAAGGTCGACCATGAACAGGGGAAATACGCTAAAACAGACTTAGCGCTCATTAGCTACTGCGAGAAAAGCGATACAAGCCGAGTGGCGCTGACACCCTTAACCGGACGCTCCCACCAACTTCGCGTACACATGCTAGCGATAGGCCACCCAATATTAGGGGACTTTTTTTATGCGCCTGAGAATGTAAAAAATAAAAGTGCGCGACTTTTATTACATGCCGATGCCATTGGTTTCATTCATCCTATAACGCAAGAAAAACTATACATACAGTCTCCTGCGCCTTTTTAGCAAACCCCTTTTTAGTCAGTCCCTCTTTAGTCAGTCCCTTTATCCTAGCGATGATACGAACAATTCTATTCTAATAATTTGAATTAACCACTTACAGTAATAAACCCACTCACACCCTCGGATAATTACTCTACCTTCACCAAATGAACTTATAAGCTCAAGCCTGTCTGATTAGATGAAAATAATAAATCAAACAGGTTAATACCATGGACACTCTTCAACTGCTTGCCAGTCAAATAATCCAATGGAGTGCATTAACACTCCTATTTGTATTCGGCTTAGGTATTATTTATATCGCTGCTATTTATATCATTGATAAAACACAAACCGAACAAACTATCCGTCGCAATTATCCCGTGGTAGGTCGCTTTCGTTATTTTTTTGAACATGTCGGCGAATTTTTTCGTCAATACTTTTTTGCGATGGATAGAGAGGAACTCCCCTTTAATCGCGCAGACCGTTCATGGGTATATCGTGCAGCGAAGAAAGTAGATACCACCATTGCATTTGGCTCAACACGTCCCTTAACTATTCAAGGTGACCCTATTTTTATCAACTGCCCTTTCCCCACTCTCGATAAAGATGTTATGCCATCTCAAGATATTACGATTGGCGAAGGGTTTGCCGATACCCCCTACACCACCAACTCTATTATTAATATTTCTGGCATGAGCTTTGGCGCCATATCTAAACCAGCAGTACGTGCATTATCGAAAGGCGCAAAGGCTGCCGGCATATGGATGAACACCGGCGAAGGTGGCTTATCGCCCTATCACCTAGAAGGCGGTTGCGATATTGTCTATCAAATAGGCACTGCCAAATACGGTGTGCGAACGAAAGAGGGAGAGTTATCCGACGACAAACTACAGGAAGTTGCAAAGCATCCTCAAGTAAAAATGTTTGAGATAAAAATGAGCCAAGGTGCTAAACCCGGTAAAGGCGGCATACTGCCCGGCGGCAAAGTGACGAAAGAAATTGCCACTATTCGAGGCATCAATATTGGTGAAGACTCCATAAGCCCCAACGGCCACGAAGACATCACCTCGGTAGATGACCTACTTGATATAATTGAACGCGTCAGAAAAGTCACGGGTAAACCTGTAGGCTTCAAAACTGTTGTAGGCCATTTGCATTTTTTCAATGAACTATGTGAAAAAATCCACGAACGCGGACTTCAAAGTGCACCCGACTTTATTACCCTAGATAGTGCAGACGGCGGCACTGGCGCAGCACCTCAACCCTTAATGGATTACATGGGAATGGATATTCAAGAAAGCTTACCACTAGTGATTGATACGCTTATCGCTTATGGCTTGCGAGATCGAATTAAAATTATCGCCTCAGGGAAACTATTAGTCCCGGGGAAAGTTGCTTGGGCCTTAGCCGCAGGTGCCGACTTTATCACCTCTGCCAGAGGCTTTATGTTCGCCCTAGGTTGTATACAAGCGCTACAATGTAATAAAAATACCTGTCCTACAGGCATTACCACTCACAAAAAATCCTTGCAAGAAGGCTTAGTGCCCGAAGACAAGGCCAAAAGAGTGGCCAATTACGCCAACAAAGTACTCTACGGTGTAGGACTCATCGCACACTCTTGTGGCGTAAAAGAACCTCGCGCACTCAACCGTAAACACGTCCGCATTATCCAGCACAATGGCCGCTCTACCCCTTTTGAAGAGGTATACCCTACACCTAGCGTGAAAACAGAATATGTGAAAATAGTAGAAATGGATTAAAAGCTATTGATTAAACTGCTGGGAAGTAAATAACAAAAAATGTTAATACTTTTTCTAACGCCTGAAACCAAAAAAGCCCTGCTAGTAAACTAGCAGGGCTTTTGAATATGGCGGACCGGACGGGACTCGAACCCGCGACCTCCGGCGTGACAGGCCGGCATTCTAACCAGCTGAACTACCGGTCCGTAGAATGTACTCTTTCGAGTGATAAAGCATTTTCGCAATTGGTGGGTGGTACAGGGATCGAACCTGTGACCTACGCCTTGTAAGGGCGCCGCTCTCCCAGCTGAGCTAACCACCCCCTGTGCGAGAGCTGCGCATTCTACCCGAATCAGACATCTTGTCAAACGATTTTAAGTAAGTTTTTTTAAGTAAGTTTCTACCATAAATAAAAAAATACCTTCTCGGGCAATTTCTCGAATAATTTACCGGTGAATAAAGCAGCATAAATCCACCAGCACCACATCCACCATTCATATAAGCTATGCTACATATGCACTTTACTAGCATACCTAATCAATACATCACTAGACGCTGCAAGGGGATTGCGACTATTATTGACATACCCTAATAAATTTTTGCACTAATGTCGGCAAGCTGGCTCTAGCGCCGTCTATGGCTAAAATGCGCAACACTAAGAATAATCCTATGAAAACACCTTTTTTCGGTTTACATGTGGAGCTATATACAGGGTTATTTTTAATGGCCATAGCAACTCAAGCACAATCTAATGCTGACATTTATACTCCCATCAGCAATACCACTACTACCGCACTACTTAGCGGTTTGGGAATATCCATATTAGGCGTTTTACTTACAACCTACCTCCTCTATAAAAAAATTAAAATCGTACGACGCAAAGAGCAAGCATTAGATGAATATTACACACAACTCACAGAGCAGTCGGCAGAGCGAAATGACAAGATATATCAAATAAACAATCAACTTTATGCAGAGATTGCCAAACAAGAAGATACTGAAGCACTTCTCTTAGAGGCAAGAAATTATTTGGATAGCATTATCAACTCTATGCCATCGATACTCATCGGCATAGACAGAGAAGGAGTCATTACCCACTGGAATCATGCGGCACAAGAAAAAACTCAGATCACTCATGACCAAGCACTAGGACAACACTTTCAAACATTAATAGATGAACCCAATATCAATATGCGTTTAATCACAGCTGCCATTGATAAGAAAAAACCGAAAAAACTAGAAGCTATACAGGAAGGCCATGGTAGCAATGCACGATTTAAAGACATTACCATCTATCCCGTGACGACAATGGATATAGAGAGTGCCATTGTTAGAAGTGCAGTTATTAGAATTGACGACATCACCAATAGAGTTCAACTTGAAAACATGATTATCCAAAATGAGAAGATGGGTTCTCTAGGTGAGTTAGCCGCAGGGGTAGCGCACGAAATAAATAATCCACTTGGCACCATTTTACAGAGCGTTCAAAATATTCAACGCCGCTTATCCGATGATCTACTAACCAATATTAAAGTAGCTGAAAAACAGGGCGTGGACTTAGAAAAAACGGTCGCGTATCTTGAAGAAAGAAAAATATTTACCTTTTTAGACAATATAAAAAATGCTGGTGAACGTGCAGCCAATATTGTGACCAACATGCTAGAATTTTCTCGTACACACACCAACAAACACGAACCTGTACAATTGATGGACCTACTTAATCGTAGTATTGATTTAGCGGTTATATCTTCTAGCTTACATAAAAAACGTGACAATGCGAAAATGAAAATTGTTCGGCATTTCCCAGACCAATGCCCCTCCATCTACGGAATGGCTGCCGAACTTCAGCAAGTTATATTAAATTTAATTAATAATGCTTACCAAGCTTACAACGAACATTATCTATTACATAAAGATGATCCAGAAAACACATTGGATGGCGTGCTAACCATAGAGGCATCACTTATTGTGAACACTCATGATATTGCCATTAAAATCAAAGATAACGGCCCCGGCATCGACGAATGGACACAAAAACATATTTTTGATCCGTTCTTTACCACTAAAGAAACAGGAAAAGGAACAGGCCTAGGCTTGTCTGTATCGTATTTTATTATTACAGAGCATCATCGGGGATCGATAAGCGTCGAATCTATTGTAGGAGAAGGAACGACGTTTGTGATTCATTTACCCATAAAAAATTAAGCATTACGAATAAATAAAAAAACGAATAAAAAGTAAAAACTTTATGGTAGTAAAGAAAAAATTACGGCATTACAGACGCGTAAGCACCATTAACATAAACTAAAGGCTCAACGGAGCCATTGGAAATAATCGCTTTCTCTAAACGCCCGATAACAATTTGGTGTGTACCATAAAGATAATTATCATTATCAACACGACAAAAAAAACTTACTTGCGCATCCGCTAAATACGGCACACCATTTTCGCCCTGCTGCCAATCACCACACGAAAAACGATCTTCTCCAGCTGTAGCACAAATATTGGATACTGCCTGCTGAGCTTGCGACAGCACATTAATCACAAACGGCTGCCCCAAAGGCAACATAGAGTACATTGCCGCCTCTTTATTTACACAGACCAATAATGATGCAGGCTCATCCGATACCGAGGTCACTGATGACGCAGTCATTGCATAACACTGACCATCTACCTGAGTAGAAATCACACACACACCTGCAGCTAAGCGACGCATACCTAAGCGTAGACTTTCTTTTATCGTCAATGTGTCACTTGCTAAGTCGGTCATAAAAAATCTCTTTTTTTGTTTTACGTTCCCACTATTGCGAAATACACAATATAGGAGGTAATTAATATGCGTCATTATACGCTATAAATAAGCAAATCAGATGTAAAACCAAGAGTATAAAAATAGATGGAATTGAAAATAAGAAATGGGGTGACTGACGGGGTTCGAACCCGCGACCACCGGAATCACAATCCGGGGCTCTACCAACTGAGCTACAGTCACCATAACAAATTATTACTAGCAGCAACTGGTGCGCCCGAGAGGATTCGAACCTCTGACCGTCCGCTTAGAAGGCGGATGCTCTATCCAGCTGAGCTACGGGCGCATGTGTTTTCCCGTAGTCATGACCTTTCGGCCCTTGAGATATGTTAGTGGTCGGAGTGGAGGGATTCGAACCCCCGACCCTCTGGTCCCAAACCAGATGCGCTACCAAGCTGCGCTACACTCCGATAAAACTAACAAAATCAAACAAGTTTTAACTACCTTCAAACTGTCATGTTTGACGTGTGTTTGAAGAGGTGCGCATAATACCACGCACTTTCAGACAGTCAATGATAAATTAAAAACTTTACCTAAAAAGCTAAAAATAATGTGCAATTCACACTTTTACATACATCAATAATTGGCCTTATGCCAACAGCTGTGGGAAAATGCGCTTTTTTCACTCAGGAACTGATCAGACTATGAGCGCACTCTTACTCGATGGCAAACTTATCGCAAAAAAAACCGAAACCGAGCTTAGCGCACGAATTGATCATTTAAAAAATGTTAGCAATGGCCGAACGCCTATATTAGCCACTATCTTAGTCGGTAGCGATCCAGCCTCTGCGACCTACGTGAACATGAAAGGAAATGCTTGCCAGCGCATAGGAATGGATTCAATGAAAATTGAGTTACCAGAAAGCACTACCACCACCGAGCTTTTAGCAAAAATAGACGAACTCAATAATAATCCAGACGTACACGGTATTTTGCTACAACATCCCGTTCCCGCTCAAATTGATGAACGCGCTTGTTTTGATGCTATCGCATTAGAAAAAGATGTCGATGGAGTCACCTGTCTTGGTTTTGGCCGTATGAGCATGGGAGAAGACGCTTATGGATGTGCAACACCTAAAGGTATTATGCGCTTATTAGAAGCCTATGACATTGAGCTGTCAGGCAAGCACGCCGTTGTTGTTGGCCGCAGCCCCATTTTGGGTAAACCTATGGCGATGATGTTGTTAGGTGCCAATGCAACTGTCACTATTTGCCACTCACGCACAGAAAACTTAAGTGACCATATTAAACAAGCCGACATTATTGTTGGCGCGGTTGGTAAGCCCGAATTTATCAAAGCCGAATGGATTAAAGATGGCGCAGTGGTCGTCGATGCAGGCTACCATCCGGGCGGTGTTGGCGATATTGAACTCGCACCCCTTGTTGACCGAGTGGCGGCTTACACCCCCGTTCCTGGTGGCGTGGGGCCTATGACAATTAACACGCTTATTTATCAATCAGTGGCATCCGGCGAGAAAAGCTTACTTAGCAAATAAATATACTACTGAGAAAATATAAAACGCTCTTCGATATTGGCCATCTAACATAAAAAACGCGGCCAATATCGTACTGACACCTAGATTACATTAATACTTAGATTACGTGAATACTTAGATTACATACATTTCAGCTTGAACAACATTCCCCTACACTATCGGTAATCCATAGACTTATGCGCTTAGATAAATACGTTTCATCCGTTACCGACTACTCCCGCGCCGAAGTAAAACGCTTACTCAAAAACGGAAGTATTACCGTTAATGAAGTCTCTACAAAAAATGCCGCCCTACAACTAGACACGCAAAAAGATATCATTTGTTTATTTGATGAGCCCCTAAGCGCACCTGCACCACGATACTTTATGCTCAACAAACCGATAGATACTATCTGCGCGACAGAAGATAGCATGCACCCCACAGTGATTGATTTACTAGACGAACCTAATACACAGCAACTGCATATTGCAGGCCGCCTAGATAAAGACACAACAGGCTTGGTACTGATTACCGATGACGGGCAATGGAGTCACCAAATCACCTCGCCACATAAACACTGCCTTAAAACCTATCGCGTAGAACTTGAAGAAACCTTCACAGAAAACGCTAAAAAAGCGTTAGAAGAAGGCGTACTGTTACATAATGAAAAAAAGCCAACTCGCCCCGCGACCGTCAATGTCATTAACGAACACTGCATAGAACTTGCTATTTCCGAAGGTAAATACCATCAAGTGAAACGCATGCTAGCAGCAGTAGGCAACCACGTTAAGCAATTACATCGACAACAAATAGGTCACATTCAATTAGATAGCTCACTCGCTCTCGGCGAGTATCGTGCACTCACTACCGATGAGCGCGAGCAAATCATAAAATGAGTTTTCTGGATTCATCCTTTGCCCCCCTGCTTCCTTATTTGCAATCTGCCGATGTTCCTACTCTGTGGATTGCCGATGAAAATGCACTAAGCGCATTGCAACACCTCGAACAAGACAGCTACCCTCTACTATCATTAATAACCAATCGCTACGATATTTACACATTAGCGAAAAGTAAAAACATTGATGCCACGTTTAGCGATTTTAACTTTGATCATTTCTATGACGGCGATAACACGATGAAAATACAACGTGTTATTTATAGAGTATCCAAAGAAAAGGCGCTCACCCACCACCTACTCAACCAAGCCTGTAAACTGCTCAATAAAAAAAATAGTGAGCCTCTTGGCGAATTAATTCTTAGTGGTAAAAAGCAAGAAGGTATCAAAAGTTACCAAAAAAAATTACTCGATACTTTTGAGTGCAAAGGTAAACTTAAAAAACAAGGCCTAGATTACAGCGGTATATTTAGTGACTTTACGATAAAAAAAGACATCCCTGATGATAACTACACCACTATCCAACGCTTACCAACGCCCAATCATCCACACCTTAAGGTTTATACTAAACCCGGAGTATTTGGCTGGAACAAAATAGATATAGGCTCAGAGTTATTATTGGAAAATCTACCTGCCATACTTCAAGAACGAAGTATCGTTCCACAAAATATACTTGACCTAGGCTGTGGCTATGGCTGGATATTTACCAATCTACCCCTTTATTTACCCGACAACTATATTAGTCGAGTTACCATTACTGCTACAGACAACAACGCAACTGCCTTACTGTGCGCCGAAAAAAATAGCGTAAACCTCTCATTACCGACATCCATCATTTCTGATGACTGCGCGCAAAATATTGATGAAAAATTTGATCTCATTTTATGTAATCCACCTTTTCACCAAGGATTCAGTCACGACAAAACACTCACCGTAAAGTTTTTAGAACAAACTAAAAGGCATTTAACCCACAAAGGCATCGCAGTATTTGTGGTAAATGAATTCATACAATTCCCTAATGAACAATTAGCGTTATTCACCTCGCAAACTATTATCACAAAAAAGAACGGGTTTAAAATCGTCACTCTAAGCAACTAATATCTTACCCCCTCCCCTCCATATAAAGACATACATCCCTTTTCTAGCAAAAAAAATATTTTATTCTATACTTACTATAAGAGTCTTATTTTTCACTACAGTACAACTTTTATCTATTGATTTTATCTGTTGGCTGGCCGAAAAAGAGAGGGTAATTTGGCAAAGCTATGGTGTTTATGTTTATTACTTTTCGTTGAATTAACATCAGCGACCGTTGAATACAGCATAGAGAAAAGCACAACAGCAGAAAGCCAGTCGAAACAATTACACATCATTCAAAATATCCACTTGATAGGATCCACACAACAAACCCAGCGTTTTATTAATTGGCTTGATGAGATTGCTACCACCACTAAAGGCCAAAACACCTTGGCAGCGATTATTCGCTCCGGTCACACTCTCACCATTCGGCACTCTATCAAAGCTCGCTTATCCGCAGGTCGCACTATTGCTCCAATGACCGAAAATTTAATTAACAAAAAAGGGGAAAGTGTCACTATTATTTTTGACGCCGATATGCCCGATACCGGCAGCCACCGTGTTTATAATAGGCGCTTTGAATTAATAGAATTTACCGCACTACAAAACCTATATCATGAGCTCGCCCATGCCATGCATCAAATGCAAGGCACATGGCGATATTTCGCATCAGAAGATCAAGCGATAGAAGAAGAGAATATTTTTCGCGAAGAACTCGCACAGAAAAAACAACACAAAGAGGAACAGAGCAAACCACTAGTCGCCCTACGTTCTGGAAAAGACGGTGAGCCTATTAACGACTCACCCGAGCAGGAAGTATTACTGAGTTTTAACAACTAAACAGCATATTATCTATTAGCACATTAATCCGCTAGAGCCGGACGCAACCAACGTGTTGCTGTATCAATATCCCAGCCTTTTCTTTCTGCATAATTTCGCAGCTGGTCTTTATCGATTTTACCCAAACCAAAATAACGTGCTTCTGGATGCGCAATATACCAACCACTGACTGATGATGCGGGATACATGGCATAGCTATCGGTTAGTTGGCTACCAATGGCATTTTCTACGTCGAGCAACTCCCACAGCGTGGCTTTCTCGCTGTGCTCTGGGCAGGCAGGATAACCCGGTGCAGGACGAACACCATCGTATGACTCTTTAATTAACGCGCTATTATCCAGTTGCTCATCACGGGCATAGCCCCAATGCTGTTTGCGCACTTTTTCATGGGTTAATTCAGCCAAGGCTTCAGCAAAACGATCAGCAATCGCTTTAACCATAATCGCATTGTAATCATCCAATGCAGCTTCATAGCCTTTCGCTAACTCTTCAGCACCATAACAGCCCACGGCGAATGCGCCCATGTAATCATTAACCCCTGACGATTTTGGCGCAATAAAATCAGCCAAAGAACGATAAGGGCGATCGGCAGGACGATCCACTTGCTGTCGTAAATGGTTTAATGTCGCCACCACTGTTTGTCGCCCTTCATCTTGATAAAGCTCGGTTTGGTCGTTATCAATACCATTGGCAGGATATAAACCCATGACCACATGGCACTGTAATAAATTACCATCAACAATTTCTTGTAGCTTTTCAGTTGCATCAGCGAATAGCTTAGTCGCTTCTTCACCTACGACTTCGTCCGTGAGAATATCAGGATATTTACCGTGTAATTCCCATGTTTTAAAAAACGGTGTCCAGTCAAAGCGTTCAACAATTTCTGCCAAAGGACAATTCAAAAATATTTGCTGCCCCAACACGGGTGGCACAACCGCTTGATAACCTTCCCAATCAATCTTGCTGCTATTTGAGCGAGCTTTACCTAATGGAGCAAAGGCTTTCTTTGAACGGCGGTTGGCATTTTGCAGGCGCACTTTTTCATGCTCTGCTTTAATTTTTTCAATCACTGCTGGCTTATCATCACTTAACAAACCACTGGCTACAGGCACTGATTTAGATGCGTCTAATACATGGCATGTCACACCGCTATACTTAGGCTCAATTTTGACTGCGGTATGCACTTTAGATGTCGTTGCACCACCGATGAGCAAAGGCACAGTCATGCCGCGCTCTTCCATCATTTCAGCAATGGTGACCATTTCATCGAGTGATGGCGTAATTAATCCAGAAAGCCCAATAATATCCGCATTACATTCTACGGCTGCATCCAGAATTTTTTCTGGTGGCACCATCACACCCAAATCCACGACTTCATAGTTGTTACATGACAACACAACACCCACAATATTTTTACCAATATCATGCACATCGCCTTTTACTGTCGCCATGATAATAGTGCCGTTATTTTGACTAACATCACCAGAGCGTTTTTTCTCTTCTTCAATATAAGGCAATAAATGCGCGACCGCTTTTTTCATTACACGAGCACTTTTTACCACTTGCGGCAAGAACATCTTGCCCGCACCAAAGAGGTCGCCTACCACATTCATCCCCACCATCAGCGGGCCTTCAATCACATGTAATGGCTTATCCGCTTGTAACCGTGCTTCTTCAACATCTAGCTCGATAAATTCGGCAATACCTTTTACCAAGGAATGCGTAATACGTTCCTGCAATGGGCTTTCACGCCATTTTAATTTGTCACTTTCTTTTACGTTTGCCTTTTGCCCTTTTACCTGCTCAGCAAAATCGACCAAACGCTCGCCCGCATCTTCACGACGATTTAATACAACATCTTCAATGGCTTCCAATAAGTCTTTAGGGATATCATCATAAACTGTTAACATCCCCGCATTCACAATAGCCATGTCCATGCCGTCTTGAATCGCATGGTATAAAAACACAGAATGCATGGCTTCACGTATCGTGTCGTTACCACGAAATGAGAATGAGACGTTAGATAAACCACCCGAGACTTTTGCGCCCGGTAAGTTTTCTTTTATCCATTTAGTCGCAGCAAAAAAATCGACCGCATAATTATCATGATCGCTAATACCCGTAGCGATAGGAAATATATTCGGATCGAACACGATATCTTCCGCTCGAAAACCCACATCGTTCACTAAAATATCGTAAGACTTTTTACAGATATCGATACGGCGTTGATAAGTATCGGCTTGGCCTTTTTCGTCGAAAGCCATCACAACTACGGCTGCACCGTAACGTTTAACAATATTCGCGTAACGAATAAACTCCTCTACCCCTTCTTTCATCGAGATAGAGTTAACAATCGCCTTGCCTTGTACACACTGTAAACCGGCTTCAATAATTTCGAATTTAGACGAATCAATCATGAAAGGGACACGACAAATATCAGGCTCTGCCGCTAACAAATTCAAATAACGTCGCATCGCCGCAACGCCATCCAACATGGCGTCATCCATGTTCACGTCAATAATTTGTGCGCCGTCTTCAACCTGCACTCGCGCTATTTCTATCGCCGCATCGTAGTCTTCTTCTTGAATTAAACGCGCAAATTTTCGCGAACCCGTCACATTGGCTCGCTCACCAACATTAACAAAGCCGGTAGTTTTATTCACAACGAGCGGTTCTAAACCACTCAGGATCATATCTGGAGTTGTTTGTGTCATGATAAATGTCTTTTTGATTACTCGTTTATGATTCTTTCAAGGTTCGAGGAGAATACTTTTTCGCTAAATCTGCTAAGGCAGCAATATGTTCTGGCGTTGTACCACAGCACCCACCCAATATATTCACATGCCCGCCTTTGACAAACTGCTCCACTTGATCGGCCATTTGTTCAGGTGTTTCGTCATACTCACCAAATTCATTTGGCAAGCCGGCGTTAGGATGCGCAGAAATAAAGCAAGATGCAATAGAGTCAAGGCGCTTAACGTAAGGCAACATTTCATTTGCCCCTAACGCGCAATTTAATCCAACACTTAATAACTCACCGTGCATCATCGAAATCCAAAATGCTTCTGCTGTCTGTCCCGATAAGGTGCGACCGCTGGCATCGGTAATCGTACCGGAAACCATCACGGGAACTTCACCCCATTTATCGCGAATCTCAGCCATCGCATAAAGACCCGCTTTCGCATTCAGCGTATCAAATACGGTTTCGATCATTAATATATCTGCGCCGCCCTCTAACAACGCATTGGCGCCATCAAAATACGCTTGGCGCAACTCGTCAAACGTCACTAAGCGTTTACCGGGATCATTAACATCCGGTGACAAAGAAGCGGTACGGTTCGTTGGGCCTAAGGCGCCAATAACAAAACGCGGTTTATCTGGTGTTTTTGCTGTCCATACATCGGCCGCACGACGAGCACACTGCGCCGCTTGATAATTAATATCGTAAACCGCGGCTTCCATATCATAATCCGCTTGAGCAATCGTAGTCGCATTAAACGAGTTAGTAGTCGCAAAGTCGGAACCCACCTCAAAATACTCTTCATGGATTGACTGAATAATGTCTGGACGTGTAATCGCCAATAAATCGTTATCGCCCTTAAGAGACGACGGATGATCTGGAAAGTGCTCGCCTCGAAAATCGTCTTCACCTAAGGAATGGCGCTGAATCATTGTTCCCATAGCGCCATCTAGCAACATAATTCTATTTTTTAAGATTTCTTGCAGTTGATGCGTGATTGAATTGCTCATAAATATCGCTATAAAAAGTCTATGGTTGTTGTCTATGATGAATTGGAGATGGGCATTCTACAACAAAGATCAGGGCTATTCATTGAAATTCAGCAATCTATATCAAAATAAATTGATATAGATTGCTGAGAGCACATACAAGACGACTACAATGCTCGCCTAAGCACACTAAAAGCCCAATTAATCCGCTGAAACCGCTCAACATCCCCACCCCTATCAGGGTGATACTTCATGGCAAGCCGCTGATAAGCCGTTTTTACTTGGCGATAATCAACCGCTTTGCTTTCCTTAGACAGCTGCAATACAGCCAAGGCATCTGAATAATCATCATCATTCACAAAGCGATCCCAAAAGCTGTTAAGGAGCTCATCTACGGAGTCTTTGGTGGCATTTTCGAGATTATCCCAATCCAAATAATAATCTCGCAAAGAGCTGATATCTGCTTGATTATAGCGACTATCCGTCTCCAGGTTTTTCGGTAATACCTCAGAAGAGGGTATTCCAGAAGGCTGCTTTCCAAAAAATTGTGCCTCAACAAATTGAGCCTCAGAACCCTCATCTCCAGTATCGAGATTGCTCGCGCCATCGAGGCGAATAGTTAACGCGGAGATAGTAAGATATTGGTGGCGCTCAAGATAATAAGCATGCAGTTGAAATAAGGCGTTATAAACCAAAAAGTGCGCACTATATAGCGACACCGTATTTGCTGAATCGATACGCGCCAACCACTCCTGCTGTTGCAGCTGACTAATTAGATCGTATTCCGATAGCGGAGCCGTGGCAGCCTCTAAAATGCATTGAATGGGTTCTATTAAATGATTTTTTCGCATATCCCACCCTTACTTGATCATTACTCACTTGTCATAAATAAAGCGCGTTAACGAATCACTGGCCACGGTAAACTCCAAGGCTCTTTTACAGCCATCACAGCTTCATTCTGCAGAGATTCAACAAACGGTTTTTCGTCCAACAACCAATCATTAGGTAAATCGACATAACGATAGTTTTCACCTTGATACATAAAAGACAAAACAAAAGCATGGAGACGAATGCCCAGCGGCAGAGATAAAGGATGCCCGTATAAACGATCACCGATAATAGGCGAGCCAATACTTTTCAGCGCCACTCGCAACTGATGGGTTTTACCGGTTTTTGGCTTTAGCAAAAACAAACGATTACCATCGCCCAAACCATAACTAAAAAACTGTGTGATTGCAGGGTTATCTTTACTGTGGCACAACTTCCAAGCCCCTCGTCGACCGCGCTCCATATCTCCGCTAATCAAACCTTGTTTTTTCTTCGGCTTTTGATCGCTAAGGGCTAGGTAGTATTTCTCAACCTGCTTATGCTGAAACAACTGCGACAACTCACTCGCTGCCCCCGACGTTTTTGCGCATAACAGCACACCAGAAGTCACTTTGTCGAGGCGGTGTACCGGAAACAACTGCTCCAAACCAAGGTCTTGTTTAATGTGCACCAACAAACCCACATGATCAGGTTCGCAGTGAACACACGCACCCACTGATTTAGAAACGACTAAGAAGTCGTCATGTTCCGCCAGAACCTTATACACGTGTTAATTAGTGTCTGACTGAGCAGCGTCTTGTAGCAGCTCACCTAAAATATCTTGCGGACTTTTACTGGTTGCCGCACCATCTTGACCACTCGCCTGTGACAATAGCAGCCGTTCTTTTTGCACCGCCACATCCACCGCTTTCATTAAGTGTAAGGTAATATGTTTACCTAAAACGGTTGGCGATAAGCCCTCACTTGCATCACCAATATTTTCGATAAAAAAACCAGGCACGACAAACGAATGAACATCGGCATCATCTAGAGATAACTCAACCTGTATTTCAGAAAAAGTGATGCGCCCAAGCGTTACTTTTATAGGCGACTCTATTGGCTCGCCATTACTTTGCACTGTCACCACCGCCGATGCTGAATTATCCGCCGCACCTGAACGTATCGTATCCATTACAGCTTGAAGGTTATTTTTTACGCCTTTGTATTCAACAGAAAAATACACATCACGCACATCCACTTTTTCAATGACTTTTACCGGCTGACTAAAGCTTGCTACCGCAACACTTAACGCGACTTTATTAGACACATATAACTTACTATCCGAATAACCGGCGGGGTTTGCGATCGATAAGTTATATAACGCACCACTACCTTTTGTTAAGTTAATATCGGCTCTATCAACACTCACCGCCGTTTGCGTTAATTCACTACCTACCTGCTCAACAATACCCACCACATAGTCATTAACATGACTAAATGCGTAATAAATAACTCCAGCCGAAATAGCCGACAAAATAATAAACGTAAATACTGCAAATTTTAATAACTTCATTGTGTTCCTTAACTGTTGGGATTAACACATTATAGTAGTGCCTACATTAACTTTTAATCGTTAACAATAATCATGCTCAAAAAACCGTACAAAATAACTTACTCGCTTTGTAAAAGCTACGTACGCTCACCTTCAATAATGGGTGACTCTTGTGTTTTTTGTTGCTGCTCTTGCTGAGAGTTTGGCGTTGACGATGGTGCTTCGCTTTTCGAACCGTCAGCAGTAAAACCATCTAGATTAAAATCATCCAGGTTCAAACCTTGAACATTAAATCGCTCTTTCGCTTTTGTTAACTCTTCTTTCACGGTGTCTAGCAAGGTTTCCCAACCAGACACCACTACTTTATTGGTCTCTTCCAGCATACCTTCGATGCTTTTCTTTTCTAGCAACGTGATTTTTTCTTCTGACTTCATTAGTAAAGCATTAGCTTTTGCTAGCTGCTCCGTTAATTGCTGGTTCTCCACCACTAAAGAGCTATGCTCTTTATCTTGATGATAAATATATGCGATAGCGACAATTAAGCAAATTGACAGAATCTTTGTTGAATGCTGCTTCATATTTGATAACCTTACATTTTTCACTGACGATAACAGCGGGCAATTATCCCACTAAACAAACTAGCAACCAAGCAATCAATCGGTAAACATGCAGCGGCCATCACTATGCACAGCAAAAACAGAGTAATAAAAGAGTAACTACATGGGAACTACAGGGTAACTAAAGAGGAACCATAGATATAAGCGCTTACTATTTAATCACTCAATTTTTTTTGAAGGATTGGCCAAGAAAACACTAGGCATTTCAAAAATCATAGTATAGAATGCGCCGCTCTTTTAGCAGAACAGCAACGGTTATTGCTGGACTTGGCTAACGGATATTAAGGCGCGGTGGCAGAGTGGTCATGCAGCGGACTGCAACTCCGTGTACGCCGGTTCGATTCCGACCCGCGCCTCCAAAGCCGCTAGTAGCTTATACTAGAAGTAGGTTTATCAAGCCTACTATAAAAAATCCTCTCGATGCCCGGGTGGTGAAATTGGTATACACAGGAGACTTAAAATCTCCCGATCGCAAGATCGTGCCGGTTCAAGTCCGGCCCCGGGCACCATTTATATTCAGTAAAATCAAAAATTTAGAAGCCAATCCGCTTCGACCAACAATATTCCCAAAAACATTAAAAGCTCATAACAGACGCATAGTAGACATTTCTATTACGAACACCTGCAACTCTATATTTTCCATTATCTCAACCCAATCAACATGATTCATTCAATCGTGTCGATTTTTCGTGCCTGTTAATTTTCCATTAATCCCACTCCCACTACCTTTCAAACTACAAACAGAGAGATATGATTGTGGGTGCAACATCAAAAACAAGAGGCTAGATATTCGTTCCAACAGCTTTATGATAGAGTAATCACTCGACATAACCATCAGCGCTGACAGCTATGAAACTCTCAGAACACGAAAGAGCTATCGAGAAAAAGGCACTCGAATTCGCGCGCTCTAATAAAAAACGAATAGCCAAAGCCTTTACAGACAAAGCCATCTACCCCAGCGAAGAAAACCCAGTATCGGTATTTATGGCAGGGTCGCCAGGCGCAGGTAAAACAGAAGCGTCTATCGCCTTGGTTGAAAATGCACCAAAAGGCGTCATCAGAATAGATCCCGACAGCCTAAGAACCCATTTTGAAGACTATGATGGTAGTAACTCTTACTTATTCCAGAGAGGCGTTTCTGTCTTAGTCGAAAAAATACACGACTTGGTACTCAGTCAAAAACAAAGCTTTATTCTTGATGGCACATTGTCAAACTATGATGTTGCAGTGAAAAACATTGATCGATCCCTAAGCAAACAGCGGTCTGTATTAATATTGTATGTTTACCAGGAACCAGCACAAGCATGGAATTTTGTAGTAGCAAGGGAACAGATTGAAGGCCGTAGAATATTAGCAGAGCACTTTATCGAGCAATACTATCAGGCAAGAGATGTTGTCAATCAACTGAAAAAAACATACGGGGAATACATTACTGCTGATTTACTAATAAAGAATATTGATGGCTCAAACCGAACACGAATAGCCAACATCGAGAATATTGGCAACCACAACCCCGAAAAATATACTCACTCGGAAATTGAGAATATCATCAAATTACTCTAGAATTGAAATATGAGCACACCCACTAGCGAAACACCTACCAGCAAGTCATTTTCTGACTTTATTAGAAACGGCTCCCCCAGCGAGAAGGAGCGCGTCTATGACGCTGTACTCAAAGATGCGACTGCGGCTCAAATCCATGTAATTAAGCAAGCTGCTAGCAAAACCTCCAAGTAACACCTCACACATCTGAATGCCAGATACCTCCATTTGGAATGGAGGCTTGTCTTACAAGCTATCTACACTAACCTCAATCTCACCTTGATCACGACGATCACCAACAAGAGTGGTCAATTCTATATCTTCGAGTTTATTGATAAGAGCTTCATAGGCCTCAGCAGAAACACAATAAAAGACTGGCTGATTTCCATCTAGTATTGCAACAGGCATACCCCCAACGGTCTCAACCACAGCCATAGGGTTCTTTTTCAATTCTACAATATCGACTGTTAGATCAGACAAAATGGGTCGTATCATGGGGCTAATCTCGCAATAGAGGATTTAGCCTAACTGGAATACTAATCAAACATCACTTTCTTCGCGCAACACCAGTGAAACCAATTTATGGACAATGGGGGAAATGATAATAATGGTTGGAAAAGCGACAAAAAAGGCAAAACTTCAAGCGTGTAGCCAAATCGCGATGATATTCGCCACCATCTGCGTATTCCGCTCAAAATGATCACTCTCTGCGATTGAAACTGATCGCTTTTCCTTCCTATGCATCATGAGTCTTCTTTTTACTCTACGTGATCACCTTCAGTCAATGTTGTTAGCATTTTTCTCA
>Ga0233426_10000874_pt1 | contig 29820 bp, 29 predicted proteins | sample SI_118_April2016_6_FD_179875 | JGI IMG/M metagenome (GOLD analysis project Ga0233426, IMG submission 179875) | Seawater microbial communities from Saanich Inlet, British Columbia, Canada - SI_118_April2016_10_MG | ecosystem: Environmental > Aquatic > Marine > Inlet | place: Canada: British... | reverse complement strand
GCAAACCGCAAGGTGCAGAGGACGACAATGAGCCCAAAATGAAATAGGTAGAACCCAGTACTACCCAGTACCTACAATTAAGCACGAAGCACGAAGCACGAAGCACGAAGCACGAAGCACGAAGCACTAAGCACTAAGCATTAAGCATTAAGCATTAAGCATTAAGTATTAAGCAAAAGAGAGCAGTAGGTCATGACAACAATCACGCAGCCAAAAACCCACTCAGGTCAATTCAATGGCGTTGAGCTTTGTTGGTTTGAATGGGGCGAGCCCAAGGTCGATCGAGCCAGCATTCTACTCGTGCATGCCACGGGATTTCACGGTCGGTGTTGGGATCAAGTCGTTCGATATCTACCGGGTGAGCACGTTTTATCCCTTGAAATGCGAGGGCACGGCCGCAGCCAGAATTTGGGTCCTTTTAATTGGCAGTCTTTCGGACAAGACGTCACCGCATTCGTGCAGGCCTTAGGCGATCAGCAAGTGGTTGGGGTCGGACATTCTATGGGTGGGCATGCGGTCGCCGTGGCGGCGGCGAATCATCAAGCCTCATTTGAAAGACTGGTTTTGGTGGACCCGGTGATCATGTCCCCCGAGATTTACGCGGCCAATACCTCTGTGCATGCCGATTGGCTGGATGATGCGGGGCAGCATCCGGTTGCACGGCGGAAAAATCAATTTGAGTCCGTGCAGGCGATGGTCGACAACTTTCAAGGCAGAGGATCCTACGGCGTCTGGCAAGCCGAGGTACTGCAGGATTATTGCGAGTATGGACTCCTGCCAAATTCAGATGGGCCGGGTTTCATTCTCGCCTGTCCGCCGAAGGTAGAGGCCGAGATTTACATGGGCAGTACCGGACGCGATATTCTTGCAGAGCTTGGCGTGATCACACGACCTGTTAGGGTGCTTCGCGCGCAAGAACGGGATCACAGTCGCCAAGAAATGGACTTTAGTTCGTCGCCAACTTGGCCCGGTCTCGCGGATTTTTTGCCGAATGGACGAGACTATCATTTACCTGAGTTGACTCATTTTTTGCCTATGCAAGCCCCTGAGCTTGTAGCGGCTCATATTCTGGACCAAGCATGACCGTGCCAAGATTGGCGGTGACCTTGGGCGATCCGGCTGGGATCGGTCCTGAGGTTTTGGTAAAGGCGTTCGCCGCGCTGCCGGAAGATCAAAGCGTGAAGCTCTTTGTTCTGGGCTCTTTGTCGCCCTTAGAGCGAGCCTTGGAAGAAGCAGGTCTTGACCTGCCAATTCACTTGATAGATCGACCTGAGGCGACGCAATTTGGCTATGGCATTCAATTATTGGATCCGTTCAAGCAATCGCTTCAAGGCTTAAAAAGGGGTGAGCCTTCAGCTTTGGGGGGCGCGGCTTCAGTTAGTTATTTTGAGACGGCAGTCGGTTTTGGTCTTGCCGGACGCATCGATGGGGTTGTTACGTGCCCCATTAATAAAGTTGCCGTTCAACAAGCCGGCTTTCTCTCGGATATCGGGCATCAGGAAATTCTGGCAAGACTGACGGGGGCCCAGCTCACGGCAACGATGCTCATGACCCAGGGTTTAAAAGTGGCGCACCTCTCAACCCATCTGTCCTTAGCCAAGGCCGTTGAATTCGTTCGCAGGCCGATTCTAATTGAGAAGCTTAAATTAACCCATGAACACTTGGTCGGATGGGGTTATTCAAAACCCGTCATCGGGGTTGCAGCGCTTAATCCCCACGGCGGGGAGGCAGGGATGCTCGGGCGAGAGGAACTCGATGAGATCGCGCCAGCAATTCAGACGTTGCAAGAGCAAGGTCTCGATATTCGAGGACCTTATCCGGCGGACTCAATTTTTAACAGAGCGATTGCTGGGGAATTCGATGCGGTGCTGGCGCTTTATCATGATCAGGGGCATATCCCGATCAAAGTGCACAACTTCTCGTCCAGCGTAACCGCAACGATGGGGATTCCCTTTGTGAGAACCTCCGTCGATCATGGTACGGCCTTCGATATCGTGGGGCAGGGACGCGCGGATCATGAGGGCTTGTTGCAAGCGCTGCGCGCGGCGCAGCTTATGTTGCAGCATCGGCTGGCTGAATTTTAAATACCGTCAAGGGCCGCCAAGCGAGCGGCGAATGAGCCTTTGGTTATGCCATGCTAAGGGCTTTTAATAGTTCTTCTGACGATCGGGTTTTAAAGGCGTTAGGCGCTGCCGCAACCTCTAAAGATAAGGTCAAAAGCAACTGGTTTGCTGGGGTGGGTATCTGAAATAACCGTCCCAGTTGACAAATCTCACCGTTTAAAAAAGGGGTTTCAATCTGTTGCTGGCCACGTACCACGCTTTGCCAGGTCGAGCTGCCGCCTCTGGGCGCATTGGCGACCTCCCCAGGTTGTACGACGCCAAAACGCGCTCTTGAGGTCTTCGCGTCCAGGCAATCGATGTTCGCGGCGGCGAAGCAGCTTAGCGCCTCTTTTGTCAGGATCCGCATGATCTCTCTGATTCGGTCAACATCGGACAGCAACAATTGCAAAGGATTCCCAAGGTTCTGCAACAGTTTGGCATATTTGATGGCCATGACATTGGGATCGGCGGTCGCACTAAACCCGGCCTGGGTGAGTGCGGTGGCCATCGCTGTCGCGGCATCATCAATACCTTGGGGATAGCAGCCGGTATCGAAGAGGCCGCCTGGATTCGCGGCGCTATTAATGACCTCACCAGGCGTCAGATGCGTGCCTGGGCACAACACCAGCATGCCGTAAACGTGGCGAAAAAAACGCAGGGCAAGGGCTTCGTTGTTGACACCATTTTGCGCGCAGAAGAGGCGAATGCTGCTTGGCGCGACGCGGGCTAAATCGGTCAAGGCCTGCAGTGTATCCTGAGATTTAACCGTTAACAAAACGGCGTCATCGGGCCGAAAAGTGATGCGATCAGGGTGATTCACGCAGGGGATCTGTTGGGTCATCTCCGACTCAGGATTGCAATAGCGTAATCCCTGGGCGCGAATGGCATCGGCATGGGCGCCCCGTGCAATCAGCAGGACGTCGAATCCGGCTAGATGAAGACGGCTGCCCAAGGTGCCACCGATCGCGCCGGCGCCATAAATAATCATTCGCATGGTGCTTTCCCAGAGTTCTGTTGCTAACCCTTAGAATGATAGCGGATCGCTTTGAGTTTGCCTGTAGTCTGGGGCAAAAAAATAGGTTCTCGTGATTCGGTCTCGCAAGTGAGTTCTTCGCGATAGATCTAATGCGCATCCATGCCCTGCCACAAATCACGCAATCCAGTCGTGATCCTTGGATGGCTGGGTGCCCGCCGAGGGCTGGCGCAATGCGACGAGCAAAGCGCAATGAAGGGGGGCGGGGTCTGAGGCGGCGTTCAGGTTGGTCGTGGGTTGCGAAGGATCAGAACCGGCTTAGGCTCAAGGGCCAGTACCAGCATGGGCGGCCGGTCTGTAGGCTCGTTGAACCGCGGCGCGAGGCAGGTAGTGCGCTCGACATGGTTGTTGTTGGCGTTCGGGCCCGAGCTGCTGGGGCGCCTCAAATGCATGATAAATATTGGACATCTGGCAACGTTCGCTGTGTAATGAAGTCCGATCAATGGGCTGTATAACGTCTTGAAGCAGGTGCAACCTTCAGCAGAACGACTACAATCGATTGTGACACGTAATTCAAGTTTGGAAGAGGAGAGACGCCATGGCACTCGTGCTGAACGAAGAGCAAAATATGCTCAAAGATGCTGCAAAAGATTTTTGCACGAACAATACGCCTATTACTCAGTTACGCAGGCTGCGCGATGAGAAAAGCGCGCTTGGATTTGATGACGCAACTTGGCGTCAGATGGTTGATTTGGGCTGGGCCGGTATTTGCATTCCGGAAGAATTTGGCGGTTTAGGATTTGGTTATACCGGAATGGGGGTTGTACTTGAAGAGTGCGGCCGAACGCTTACAGCCTCGCCAATGGTTGCAACCCTTGGTCTGGGCGCCAGTTGTATCCTTCACGGCGGATCGGATGATCAAAAGCGCGCAATATTGCCGCAGGTCGCCGGTGGCGAGGTACTGCTCGCGTTGGCGCTTGAAGAGTCTCCTCATCATCAGCCCTACGGCGCGGCAACGACGGCTGAGAAGTCAGCAAACGGCTACACGGTAACCGGCGGTAAGAAGTTCGTCCTAGACGGCCACGTTGCCAATAAAATTATCGTAGTCGCCCGAACGGCGGGACAACCAGGCGATCGAGATGGACTTACACTGGTCCTGGTCGACCAAAATGCCGCAGGGATTACGACGACTCGAACCATTATGGCGGATTCTCGCAATGCGGCGAACATTCAGTTCGACGGAGCAGAAGGCGAGCTGATCGGTGAAGCTGGAAAAGGCGCCGATGTACTTGATAAGGCATTGGACATTGGCCGTGTGCTACTCGCCGCTGAAATGCTGGGTGGCGTTCAAGAGTGTTTTGAGCGAACCGTTGAATACCTCAAGGTTCGAGAGCAGTTCGGCGTCCCAATCGGGTCATTTCAGGGTTTGAAACATCGAGCCGCGCAAATGTTTTGCGAGGTTGAGCTGTCTAAGTCGGTCGTTTTAGAGGCCTTGGCGGCTTTGGATGAGGATAGTGACGAGATCGCTGAATTGGCGAGTCTTGCCAAAACCCGGTTAAACGACACTTACAATTTGGTGAGTAGCGAAGGGGTCCAAATGCACGGTGGTATCGGGATGACAGACGAGTACGAAATTGGCTTCTTCATGAAGCGTTCACGGGTTTGTGAACATGCTCTGGGGAACAGCGCGTTTCATCGTGACCGTTACGGTGTGCTTCAGGGGTACTAAGGCATCAAAGCGGTTATCGGGTTTGACCCTGGCGCTTAGCCAGAGCACAACCCAGTTGTAAAAAGCCGGGCATTGCCCGGCTTTTTTGTGAGCGGGTTATGGGCCAGGCAAATCATTTTGCCGATATAGGTCGTCAAACGAGTGAAAACCTGACTTTGTGATTATTGGTATATGCGATCATTGGGTGATGCCATCACATTTGATAATTTGCGTCATGGTGACGGCGGTAAAGCGGCGCTGGACGCTTGGGTGTGATGGCGTTGGGCGACGGGTTAAGGCGAAGATTTGCGGTCACCTCGCGAGCCCTTTTATCAGCGAATCCAAAAATCAAGTCGGAGGTAGAAACAATGGCTGTGGTCTTAACCGGTTATATCAAGGCGTCACGGTCAGAGCGCCGCGTTATTCAGCAGCACCTTGCTCAGCATATCCAAAACACGCGCCAGGAGGTTGGTTGTCTGGCGTTTGAGGTTAACCAAGGCGCCGAGGACGTCTAAGTCTTTACGGTATTTGAGTGCTTCAAAGATCAAGCCGCTTTTGAGTCCCATCAAGCGCGCGTTAAAGTCAGTCTTTGGGGCGATATCTCGCGTAATGCCGAGCGGGTCTTCAGCATTGAAACTCGGGACGCGGCTACCTCGGTTAAAGCGCTCTGAATCGTGATTGGCGTTCGCGGTTTGCGCATCAAGCGGGCTAAAGTTGCTGGTAAAGCATGCGTTACCGGGCTAAACGAAGGCCTGCCGGAATGTTTGCAGGGCTGTCCCTGGGAAGACCTGAGTCATCTTCTGAAGACGACAGGGGCGCAGGAAGCGCGTTTTGAAACAACGCCCCCCGAACCCTGCTGGGTTCCCGTTAAGGCTTTACGAATAAGAGGGTAAACCGGTCCGTGTTGCCGGTGACCGACTTGCGGCCCACTTCATAACGCAATTCGTCATCAGGGCGATAGTGCAAGTTTGCATGATCCAGTAATTGAAAACCGGCTGCTTGAATTTCTTGAATGGCCAAGACCGGGTCGAGCCTACGCCAAACTTCAGTTGAATCTCCTTGCATGTGTCGTCGGGTGTGGTCCACCACGCCATACAAGCCACCTTTTTTGAGCGTATCAAAAACGGCTTTGTTCATGTGCTGCCGGCTTTCAGGGCTTAGGTTGTGAAGATTTCTAAAGGTCAGTGCAAGGTCCACTTTTCTAACGCCAAGGCTAAACGCTGGCATGATCATCGCTCGTGAAGTGGCTGATCGGGTAATGTTCGAGCGATCAAACGGAATCAGCTCCGTGGATTCAAAGCCAGGTTGGCCAATGAGGCGCTCAGCGATACGTTCTGCGCCGATGGTCAGCAGCAGGCGGCCGCGCTCGGCGAGGACCGGGCCTAAAATGTTCGTGTACCAACCGCCGCCTGGCATAATCTCCAGCACGGTCATATCGTCTTTTAGTCGAAAAAACGAGAGGGTCTCTAAGGGCTTTCGGTTTTTATCTCGACCGATTTCAGCCGTTGAGCGGCGTTCATCCTTTAGTGCGGCTGCGATTTTTTCACTGGTCGTTAGGGGGGCAGCAGACAGTGCCAGATTTGTGAAGAGGCCTAACGTCAGTAGGCTCAATAAACGGATCAAAGGTTTGGTTATCATAATTTCGAGCTCTTAAAGGTTCGCATCTGAGCCCCAATTGTACGGCTCAAGCGCTATAATGCGAGCTTTACTCGGGGGCACCGCAATGTTGATACGGCAAGTTGCAGTCGTGGCAGAGGACCTTGTTGAGGCCGATTCCGCGTTGAAGGCACTGTTAGGGGTAACGCACGCTTATACCGATCCTGGGGTTGGCGAGTTTGGGTTGCACAATACGGTGCTTGCGACCGGCCGCTCCTTTGTTGAAGTGGTATCACCCAGTCCAGCCCAGGACTCAAGCATTCCAACGGCTGCTGGGCGGATGCTCGAGCGGCGCGGCGGCGACTGTGGCTATATGGTCTTGTTCCAGGTCGAAAACCTAGCGCCCGTCAGAGCGCGGGTTGAGGCTGCGGGCATTCGTATTATTTGGGAAACAGAGCGAACGGAGGTGTCGGCTTTTCATGTTCATCCCAAAGATGTTGGCGGCGCCATTGTCTCCTTCGACGAGATGCGCCCGGCCGATGATTGGGTTTGGGCTGGACCGGAGTGGCAGGCGCATCGGGCAGCTAAGACTGGGGACTTGCGAAGTTGTTTGATTGAAGTGGATGACCCGATGGTGACCGCAGCAGTGTGGGCCGGCTTACTCGGCACCCAAGTCAAGTATCGGGACGCGATCGCGGTCATTACCATGGACGATGGTGCTGAAGTACAATTTTCAAAATCCGCGGATCAACCGCCTAGAGGTCTGATTGGCTTCAGCTTGGCGAGCCTTTTTCCGGAGCCGAGTATCACCACTGCCGTTCAGCTTTGTGGTGTTCAGATCAGCATTGTCGCTGACTGATTAAGCGATTGTCACCGAGTTAGGCTCTGAGGCAATTGACCGCTTTACTGGACAGACTGACGCCGCGTCGACCTTGGCGAAAAGGGTTCCGGTCGTGCCCGTTCGTGAGGTAGACGAAACTCAGTCCGGAGACAGGGTCAGCCCAAGCAATTTGGCCGCCGGCGCCGCCATGACCAAAGCTTGTTGGCGCGCTGCCATGACCAAAGCCTCGAAGGGATTGATCTTTGTCGCCCGCGATGACGATTCCGAGCCCTCGCAGAACATCAAAGCCGAGGTAGGGGTCTTTTAGTCCGTGGGTTCGTATAGCGCGCGCATTTAAAAGCGTCTCGGCCTGCCAGGGTACCTGCGCAAAGTCGCTCGAGTTCCCCGAATAACCCAAGAGCCCTTGATAAAACAGTGCCAAAGTCGCCGCGGTCATAAACCCGCCGCCACCGGGGATCGGGACTGCTCGGATTTCAGCTGTATTGAAGTTATCGATGGCCGCTTCGGTGACTTCGCTAACCGGTGGCGGCTGCAAGTTCAGGTCAGCATAGTCCTGCGCCGAGGGTGCTGCGCCGGCATGTGAAACCGGCGCGATCTTGTTATGTTCGGAGCTCGGGCAACCCACAAACAGCTCGGGTAAACCTAGCGGCTCGGCGATCTCTGTTTTTATCAATTCGGCGATGCCCTGGCCATGAATTTGTTCGAGGATCTCTGCTAACGCCCACAAGCTCGACGTTGGGTGATAGACAAAGCGGCTACCGGGCGGCCATTCCAGTCGCCATTGCCGAAAGCGTGCTTGGCGCCGCTCAACATCGAAGTAGTCGGTGGGCCGAAAGGGCGCATTGGGGAAACCGGCTGTGTGGGTGAGTAAGTGCAGAACCGTGACTAAAGACTTATCACCCTCCTTGAACGCTGGAATCCAGTTGCTAACTGGGGCCTCTAAGGTGAGGGCGCCAGTCTGAAGTGATAACCAGGATAGGGCGGAGGTAATCGCTTTGGTCGCTGAAAAAATGGGGTAGAGAGATTGGTTGCTGGCCGCGCCGAAAGTTTCAAAAGCGATCAATTGGCCTCGGTAGGCCAGTGCGAATTGCGCGGACGGCAGTAGCGCCGCTTCGACCTCTTGTCGCGCGCGAGCCCTAAGGATCTCAAAGGCGACTGGGTCGATTGCGTCGGGCAAGGCACCAGCGAGATGGTTAGTATAGGTCATAAGGGTGGCTCCGAAGTCTCAAGGCAAAATAGTAGCACGCAATTCGTGCAGCAGGGGGGCGTCTGATCGCGGGTCGTGTTCGATGCGGACGGTTATGACCTACAACGCATTGCGGCGTCGTCACACTTTCAGCGCAGGATTTAGGTGCAAAATCGACTGTCCACAGAAAGATAATTCAGGAGTAATCATGCGAACACTAAAGGATGAGGAACTAAAGGATGTGCAAGGGGGGTTAGACTTGGTGGATGCAGCAGCAATGATTGCATCTGTTGCAACGTTTTCGCCGGTAACGATGGCGTTTGGCTATCCAATAGCGGCGGCCCTCATCACGATCGACGTTCTGTCCGAATAATTTCTACGCAAGAAAAAAGCGGCGGTCCGGTTGTTGCCAGATCGCCGCTTTTTTTTAAGCGAGACTTAAGCTGAGGCTAGCGCCTAACCAAATTCGCCGATAACGCCCGAGATGCTCTCTTTTGCATCGCCAAACAACATTCGGGTGTTTTCTCCAAAGAAGAGCGGATTGTCAACGCCTGAGAATCCTGATGCCATGGAGCGTTTTAGAACAAACACGGTACGCGCCTGATCGACATTGATGATCGGCATACCATAGATCGGGCTGTCCGGGTCTTCGCGCGCGCTTGGGTTGACCACATCGTTAGCACCAATCACGATCGCGACATCGACATTTTCGATGCGTGGGTTAATGTCATCCATTTCAACCAGCTGTTCATAGGGCACGTCAGCTTCTGCTAGCAGCACGTTCATATGACCGGGCATACGACCCGCAACGGGGTGGATCGCGTACGAAACTTCGCAGCCGTTGGCTTCAAGTATCTTGCCGAGTTCTTTAACAACATGCTGCGCTTGGGCAACCGCCATGCCATAACCCGGTACGAAGCAAACGTTCGATGCCGCTTCTAAAATATAATAGGCGTCCTCGACCGAGATAGGTTTTACTTCGCCCTCGACGGCTTTGGCGGTCTTGGCTGCGCCGAAGCCACTAAAGAGGACGTTGGCTAAGGATCGGTTCATTGCCTTGCACATAATATTGGTCAAGATGATGCCTGAGGCACCAACCAAAGCGCCAGCAACGATCAGAATGTTGTTGCCAACCGCAAACCCAGCCGCACAGGCTGCTATCCCGGAATAGCTGTTCAATAAAGAAATAACAACTGGCATATCAGCCCCGCCAATCGGAATCACGGCCATCACACCAAGCAGCAATGCCAGTCCAAGTAAGGCGTAAAGGTAAACCGAGGTGGCAGAAGGATCTATGCAGAAAAGGTAGGCACAAGCCACGATGGCAAGCAAAAGCGCGCTATTTAGAACCCGCTGCCCTGAAAAGACCAATGCTGCGCTATTAATACGCTCGCTTAGCTTTCCATAAGCAATCAAGCTACCCGTAAAGGTCAAGCCGCCAATCAGGATCGCCAAGACGATGGTTGCGGCCGTGAACGTTGGTACGACATCACCTTCAAGATAGTACAGTGTTGCCCAACCGACCAGCAGGCTGGACGCGCCGCCAGAACCATTGAACAAGGCTACGAGCTCCGGCATGCTGGTCATCGCAACCAAGCGTGCTGAGAGCGTCCCAATCAGTGCACCAATCAAAATGCCAACGATGATTACTTCATAACTGACGGCCTGACTGCCTATAAGGCCCGCGATAACCGCGATAAGCATAGCCATCGATGAGAAGGCATTACCGCGTCGGGCCGTTGCAGGTGATCCCAGCATCTTGAGGCCGAAGATAAACAGGGCCGCGGCTACGATGTAAGCAAGGTTCGTATAAATTTCGATATCCATTATTATTTCCCTCGCTTACTTTTGAACATGCCAAGCATGCGATCGGTCACTAGATAGCCACCGATGACGTTGATTGTTGCAAAGGCAACAGCGGCGCCACCCAACCAGCTGGCCATATCATTATTGGTTGCACCGGCGGCCAGGAAGGCACCGGCTAAGGTGATCCCGGATATGGCATTCGCGCCGGACATTAAAGGGGTGTGTAAAGTGGCGGGCACTTTTGAAATCAATTCAAAGCCCAGAAACACTGACAGCACAAGAATGAAGGTAAGAAAAATAATGTCCATGATTTAGGCTCCTTGACCTCGTATCGATTGAATCGCTGCATTCACCAGGGCACCGCCATGGGTAATCACGCAACCTTGTAAAATATCGTCTTCCATATCCAAGTTAAAATGCTTGGCTTCACTGTCCCAGTACTCCGAGACTAAGTTCACCAGGTTCGACGAGTACATCTGGCTGGCATCCTTGCAGACCTGAGCCGGTAGGTTGGCCATGCCGATAATCGAAACGCCGTTCACATCGACGGTCTGGTCCGGCTCCGAACCTTCGACATTACCGCCAGAATCAACGGCCATATCCACGATCACGCCACCGGGCTTCATTGCCGCGACCATGTCAGCGGTAACGATTCGCGGCGCGGGTCGACCAAATAATTGTGCTGTGGTGATCACGATGTCGGCTTGGCTAATCACATCTTTCATGCCTAATCGCTGCAATTCGAGTTGCTCTGGCGTTAGCGCATTGGCATATCCATCCTTCGTTTGGCCCGTCTCGCCGAGATCAATTTCAACAAACTTTGCGCCTAGCGATTGCACCTGCTCTGCTACCACGGCTCGAGTGTCGAAGGCCTCAACGCGCGCGCCGAGGCGCTTGGCGGTTGCAATGGCTTGCAATCCTGCAACCCCTGCGCCAATGACAAAGACGCGCGCCGGACTCAGGGTTCCGGCGGGGGTCATCATCATGGGTAGAATTCGGTCCAACTGTTGCGCTGCAAGAATGACCATGACGTAGCCGGCAAGATTGGCTTGCGAGCTGAGTGCATCCATCTTTTGCGCGCGCGTGGTTCTCGGGATCATCTCCATGCTGATGGCGGTGATATTGGCAGCCGCCAGCGCATCAACTAAGCCGGCTTCGTTATAGGGGTCTAAGTAACTGACATGAATCGCACCGGACTTAAGCTTTGCCACGTCCTCTAAACTCGGTTTGCGCACCCGCAGAACCAGGTCAGCGCTTGCAAGCAGCGCCGTCTGATCGTTATGGATCAGTGCGCCAACGGCTTCGTAGTCAGCATCGGCATAGCCCGAGCGCAGTCCCGCGCCAGACTCAATATGAACATCAAGGCCCGCACGGACCAGTTTTTTGGCTGCATCCGGAATCAACGCGACGCGCCGCTCGCTGGGCAGGGATTCAGATGGAACTGCAATCTGCATAATGAAGTCCTTATACGAATAAAACGCTAGATGGAGGGAAATTGAATGCGCGCAATGTCTGCAGCGCTCAAACACTTCCCTTCCCTGAGGTGTCCGAAAATAGCATGTTCCCCAGAGTGTTGCTAGATTTGTCTCGTTTGTTGCCGGAAAAACATCAAAATTGCTGAGTTCAGCCGGCTTTTGAGCGTTCCGGACCACCCGGCTGACCGTCGTCGTCGGTTGGACCTTTTTTGTGGGATCTAAGCGCGTGGTCGTTCACTCGATATCGGCGGCTGGTTTGTTTTATGCTGTGCTAGTAGTTGGATCCATTTTATGGGATGCGGTCGGACGTCGAATTTATTAGGAGGCTAAACCATGTCTTGGGAAAAAGAAGTTCTAGAAATCGAGCATCGAAAGGCATTGGCGTTAGCTCAGGGCGGCCCTGAGGCGATTGCGGTTCAGCATGGCAAAGGTCGTTTAACCATCCGTGAGCGAGTCAATGCGGTTTTAGATGCTGGAACCTTTGTTGAGCATGGCGCTGGCGCCGGATTTGCAACCCGGTCGGAATCGGGGGATATCACGGATTTTAGTCCGGCGAATTATGTAGTTGGATTTGGCGCGGTAAACGACCGTCAAGTTGTTGTTGGGGGCGAAGATTTTACGCTGAAGGGTGGCTCGCCGAATGCGGCCGGGTTACGCAAGAGCGTTTATGCCGAAGAGTTGGCCCTGCATTACAAAATTCCGCTGATGCGGTTGCTTGAAGGTGGCGGCGGAAGCGTATCAGCGCCTAGTGGCTCAGGGCCAAAGACCGTTGGCTCGCCCGTTTTCGCCGAGCCACGCTTTAAAGTAATTGCCGATACCCTTGGGGTCGTACCGGTTGTATCAGCGGCGTTAGGGCCCGTGGCCGGCTTTCCAGCCGGTCGACTGGCGGCATCTCATTTTTCTGTGATGGTGAAAGAGGTTTCGCAAGTTATGGTCGCAGGTCCGGCATTGGTTGAACGTGCCCTTGGGCGACGGCTCACTAAAGAGGCGCTTGGGGGTTACCGTATTCATGAAAAAAGTGGTGTGGTCGATGCTGTGGTCGAATCCGAAGCAGAAGCCTTCGCAGCGATGCGCCAGTTTTTGAGCTATCTGCCCCAGAGTATTTACGAGGTGCCCAAACGAGGGGGCTGCCAAGACCCTGTTGACCGAGCTGACGAGGCGCTTTTAAGTATTGTGCCCCGCGACGTCAGACGGCCCTTCGAAATGCGTAAGGTGATTGAGCGCGTGGTCGATGCAGCGTCGTTTTTTGAACTGGCACCAAAATATGGACGGGGTCAAATCATTGGGCTTGCTCGGCTGAATGGCCTAGCGGTGGGAGTGATCGCGAATGATTGCCGGCACTATGCCGGCGCAATGACGGCCTCGGGCTCGCAGAAAGCCAAACGGATGATGGAGTTATGCGAAACCTTCCATCTCCCGATTGTTAACTTCTTAGATGAACCGGGCTTTATGCTTGGCCCGGATGCGGAAGCTTTGGGGACTATTCGGTATGGCATGAGTGCCGTTGCGGCCGCGGTACAATCAACGGTGCCCTGGGCCACAGTTGCGATTCACAAGTCATTCGGGGTGGCGTCGGCCGCGCATTTTGCGCCTAACACCTATAAGTTGGCCTGGCCTTCGTATGAGTTAGGAGCCTTGCCGGTACAAGGTGGCGTGGCAGTTGCTTTCCGACGTGAGATTGAGGCCGCAGAGGATCCGGAGGCGACTCGGGCAGAACTTGAGGCGAAGCTCCTGGCGGAGCGCTCGCCTTTTCCATTGATGGAAAGCTTTTCGTTACATGAACTCATAGACCCCAGACAAACAAGGTTCAAATTATGTCAATGGACACACTGGATCGAGCCGGGTTTAGCCGCGCTCAAAGGCCCGGCAACCTGGGGCTACCGACCGTGATCCAGCGCTTGATCATAAGGGGGCTTGTGCTTGCGGGGCTGTTCGGGGTTATGCCTTGGGCTCTGGCCGCGGAGTCTGCTTGGGTCTCCTCCGGGATGGCCAAGGCCAGAATTGTCACGCCAGCCAGTGGCATTGTCGTCGGTCAAGATCTTGAGATTGGGGTCGAGCTTCAATTGCCGAAAGGCTGGCACACTTATTGGCGCAACCCTGGCGATTCAGGAGAGCCTGTTTCGTTAATTTGGTCGGGCAAAGGGCTTAAAAGCAGCTCAAAAATCCGATGGCCTATTCCAGACCGCATTCCCTACGGACCCTTGGTGAACTTAGGGTATAAAGAAGCGGTTTTGTTAACCCAGCGCCTAGCGTTCGAGACCCTTGCAGATGTTGATGCGATCGAGCTGACGGTATCAGGGCGTTGGCTCGTATGCGAAGCCGTTTGTATACCCGAAACCAAAGTCTTAACCCTTACCCTGCCGGTTGTCGAGCAGGCCGTAATGGATCCCGTACTGAAGATGCGGTTCGATCAACTGCCCTTGCCGCAGCGCGCGGCGGGGATCAGCGAGACCCGTTGGCTTAATCCAACCGACCTTGAGATTCGATTGAATTTGCCTGGTATCGATTTGAGCCGTATAGATAGTCTTTACTTTTTACCCTTTGAACCTGATGTGCTGGATCTTACCGTTGCGCCGACGGCTGTGGTTGAGGGAGAGCAGATTGTGCTCGGTGTCGGCTTTGAGGATCCAAGTCGTGTGCGCTATGACGGTTTGCTGTGGTTCCAAGAATGGGTCAATGGTGAGCGTGTCACGGCGGCCTTCTTGATCGAGGTGCCTTCTCCAAATGACGACAGTGACGGGCTTGCTTTGTTCCAAGCTATATTGATGGCGCTGCTTGGCGGAATGATCCTGAATCTGATGCCCTGTGTCTTCCCGGTTCTTTCGATCAAAGTTCTGGGCCTCATGGCGGAGGCGGGCGGTAGTCAACAGGTGCAACGCGAGCAGGGGTGGTGGTATACCTTCGGGGTTGTTTCAAGTTTTGTTTTGATCGCGCTGGTGTTGATGGTTCTGCGCGCCGTCGGCGAGCAGATCGGGTGGGGCTTTCAATTACAATCTCCGATCGTTGTGGCTTTGTTAGCCATCTTGTTTTTGTTGTTGGGTTTGAACTTGTCGGGGTTTTATACGATCGGCAGCGGCATCAGCGTCAATGCGGGCCCTACCAAGGGGCGTCTCGGCGCCCTATCAAGCGGCGTATTGGCGGTGGTGATTGCAGCGCCCTGCACCGCGCCCTTTATGGGAGCGGCGTTAGGGTATGCGTTGGTTCAGCCGCCCCTCATCGGGCTGTTGGTGTTTGCAAGTCTTGGTCTTGGCATGGCGCTGCCGATGTTGGTCTTGTCCTATTCACCACGCCTGCTCGGCGTTCTACCGAGGCCCGGTGTTTGGATGAACCGGTTTAAAGAAGGTGCGGCGTTCCTGATGTATGCAACGATGATCTGGCTGCTCTGGATCCTGATTCAACAAGCCGGCGAGTATGGATTCGTCCTGACGGCGTTAGCGGCTTTATTGGTCGTGTTTGCTGTCTGGTTGTGGCAAGCCTTTAAACCCGCTGGGTTGCAACGGGCGTTGCTGCTGTTGAGTGTGCTGGGGGCAGGCTGGGCGATTAGCCAGATTGCGGTTTTGATGCCGACTGAGCTTCGCTCAGAACAGGCGGACGCTGGCGATGGTGGGATCCAAAGTAGGCCGTATACCGAAGCATTGTTGCAAACTTCAATTGCCGAGGGACCAGTGTTTGTGAATTTCACAGCAGATTGGTGCATTACCTGTAAGGTCAATGAGGTGGTGGCCATTGACACGAAGGACACCATAAGCTTGTTTGAAGAATCGGGTGTGCGGTATTTGAAGGCAGATTGGACGCTTGAGGATCCAAAGATCACGGCGGCGCTAGCCCGTTTCGGGCGAGTTGGGGTGCCGTTATACTTGGTGTATCACAGAGGTTCTGACACCCCGTTGGTTTTGCCGCAGATATTAACGGGCGAGATGATTCGGCAGGCGCTCCAAACGAGCGCGCCTGCCGCAATCAATGGTGCAGAATAGGCCGTTAAGCATCGACGCGAGCAGAAGCCTGGCCTTTGATGACCTCAACGCCTTCGCTGTCTTGGGTTGAAACAGAAAGGTCGATGAAGTGTTCACCGTTTTCTTCGCGGATCGCATCGATCGTGGCCGATGCGGTGAGCGTGGCGCCAGGAAAGACCTGAGCGGTAAATCGTACGCCGTAAGCGGTGAGACGACCGTCTCCAACATAGTTGGTTAGCATGCGACCCGTCATGCCCATTGAGAGCATGCCGTGGGCGAAGACAGACGGGTAGCCCGCGACTTGGGTTGTGAAAATTTCGTCTGAATGCAGGGGATTATAATCACCGGACGTGCCGGCATACTGCACGATTTGGGTTCTAGAAAGATTGTTGCAGACTTCTTCTGAATAGACGTCGCCTACATTGAGATCACTAAGTTTTAAAGGCATGGAAAGGGCTCCTTAAGCAATTATGAGGTTGCAGGGCGCTCGGTGCGGACACCGACGCTGGTTGCGGTTACGACCAAGTCGCCTGTAAGGTCACGATATTCGGTGACCGACTCACTGAACATAAGCTTGCCGCCACGTCGACCTTCCTTTTCCCAGCTTTTTCCGGGTTTAACCGTTGCGGTGAGGGTGTCTCCTGCAACCAACGGTTTGTGATACACGTAATGCTGTTCAGCATGTAGACCGCCGCCGCTGCCGCCGCCACTGCCGCCGCCTTCTTTCGGGGTAATGCCGGTTGGGCCTTTTGCTGAGCCGAACCATTCTTGGCCGATTTTAGGCCGAAGAAAGTAGTCTGGATCAAACTGAGCGCTGGCTTGAACGAACGTGGGCGGTGCCACAACGCCGCCAGGCTCCGTGCCCTTGGCGTAGTCTTCGTCATAATAGATTGGATTGGCGTCGCCAATCGAGCGTGCGAACATCATGATGTGTCCAGCTTCTATGGGGAATTTATCTACGGCCATGAAAGCCTCCCGTCAGGTGATGAGTGAATGGTTTAGAGCAAAACAAGGTACAGGCCCGAATTGGCAGGAGTCAAGCACAGAATGTCGAAAACAGTCTTGCCGACCCAAAGCTTGGGCGCTATGATGCTCGACCGCGTTGGCATATTGCGACCGGATTATATCCAGCGAAAGCCGGTCGGGATTAGACTCAAAACGCAGCTGTCTGAGTCAAATTTCGAGCCAGTGATGCCAAAGCGTGAGAAGCTGCCGGACGCGTCATAAAGGGTTTAATGCGGAAAAATTTTTTCAAGCTGCTCATAGAATAAGGACTTCCGAGAACGTATGTCTCGACCACCCCGAATAGAGTATCCCGGCGCTTGCTACTACCTGACCGGTAGGGCGCTTCAAGGTCGAAAGGCCTTCGAAGATGATCTGGATTATCGGGCGTTCGAACAGGTGTTGAGCAGTGTCGTCCACCGTTTTAATTGGTTATTGCAAAGCTATGTCTTGATGCCAGATCACTACCATTTGGTGGTCGAGGTGCCAGAAGCCAATTTGTCAAAAGGGATGCGTCAACTCAACGGTGTTTACACACAGCATGCCAATCGCCGACATAATTCCGAAGGCCCTTTGTTTCACGGCCGTTTTAAAAGCATCTTGTTCGAAAAAGAAACCTTCCTGCTGCCGATTTGCCGGCACGCTGCGCTCAATCCGAATCGTTTGGGACTTGCGAAAGAACCGAGTGCGTACGAGCAGAGCAGTTATGGGGCTTTGATTGGTCAAAGATCTATGCCGGATATGCTGCACCCTGATGATCTCTATCAGCAGGTTTCCAAAAAGCCAAAGCTCGCGCAGGAAGCGTTGCGATCGTTTGTTGAAACGGATCAGGCGTTTGAGTCGCCGCTGAACGATCGTGCCCATCAGGTGCTTTTGGGTACCGACGCATTTGTTGATCGAATGCAGAGTTTGTTACTCAATTCTGCGAAAGCCAAACAGGCACCGAAGTTAGGCGGTCGTCGTAAATCGCTGCGAGTTTTGTTCCGAGGTATGCATCAGATGCGCCGTGCAGAGCGCAACCAACGAATCACACTTGCGCATTTAGAATACAATTACACCCTGGCTGAAATTGGCCAACATTTGGGACTGCATTACACGACGGTGAGTAAGGTCGTCAACGCGAGTGAAAAAGCGCTTTAGGTCCGACAAACAGCTTCGCATTATTGGCACATTATAAGAATCAAACCCCACCGTTGTAGTTCAATTCGATACTCGATATGATCCAGCAGGTTCGGTGGGCTTGATGAGAAAAGGTATCCATGACCATGCCCGATGGCGAACAGTAGTATTCGAAAGATCGAGTGATTACACTCTTAACATTAGAGAAAACAAGGAGACCAATGTGCGCAGACGTAGAGCGATCATCGGCGAAGAAACCGAAGAGATAGATTTAACCCCGATGCTTGACGTCGTGTTCATTATGTTGATCTTTTTTATTGTGACGGCAACGTTTGTAAAAGAAATCGGTATTGATGTGAACAGCCCAGACAAAAATCAAAACGTAAAAGATGCGGATAAGCAGAGCATTGTGGTGCAAATCACCAACCGTGACAGAATTCGGATTCGAGGCCGCGACATTGATTTTCGCGCCGTTCGAGCCAACATTGAGCGCCTGCACGCCGAAAACCCAGATGCGCCGGTTGTCGTGCAGCCCCATCCTGATAGCACCACCGAAACCATGATCCATGTCATGGACTCGGCTCGTCAGGCAGGTGTCTATGCGGTTTCAATCGCAGCAACTTAGGCGCTAGTCAACCATGTTCGTCTGAATGAGCCGCGTTGATCGCGGCTCGTTTGTTTAGCTCCCCAACAATCTTCTATTTCGGGTAGGTCTCTTATGGAATTAATCTTGATTCGGCATGGTCTGCCAGAAAAAGTCATCCGTTCTGATGGGGGCGCTGCCGATCCCAACTTGTCGGAGCAGGGGCATCGTCAAGCAGCTCAGGTTGCAGAGTACCTGAAAGACGAGCAGATTCACCGACTGTATTCCAGTCCGATGCGTCGCGCTGTTCAAACCGCGGAGCCGATTTCTAAGATTCTTGATTTGCCGATTGAGCACCGCGATGGCGTCGCCGAGTACGACCAAGACGCCAACGAATATATTCCTGTAGAGCAGCTTAAAAAAGAAAATTATGAGGCTTGGTTGCGGTTGATGCAGGGCGATATGGTCGGTGTTGACTTTGAAGCGTTTACAACGCGAGTGGTTGAGACGCTTGAAGCCATTGTCAAAGAGAATCGCGGGCAAACCGTGGCCGTGACCTGCCATGGCGGCGTGGTGAATATATGGGCGGCGCATGTGCTCGGCATGCCGCTTAAAATGTTTTTTAATCCTTATTACACTAGCGTGAGTCGGTTTCGAGCCGCCAGCACCGGTGAAAAATCGATCATCACCTTGAATGAGCGGTTTCATGTGCGAGATGAGCTTTAGGCCGCGGTTAGTTTTTAATTCTGTGCGACTTTACGCCCAAGGTTGTGTTGTCTCGGGGCTATTGTTTGACAGTATGGTACTCAATAATGCCTGTCGCCTCGGTCACCTTGTGGGTGACTTTCGCGCCAAAGTGTTTGCTTTGCCCGCACGGCGTCGATGCGTCGCGAAACCCCGGTTTTCCTTAAAACTACCCGCCATTGTTTGCGTACAAGGTTGATCGTAGGGGTCGACTACCCGGAAAGTAGGTCTCGGGCTCAGAGCCCCCTAAGCCGCTAAGGGGTGGTGTGAACGATAAGACGGTAGGTTTCGGCGGCGTTGTGTTGGGCAGGCCGGGCGCAGGACAAGCTCGGCGCGCTGGGACTGTACATGAGTGGGCGTCATAACGGTTGGCCATAGAAGCTCGCCATAAAAGTGCTCCACAAGGATAATTAGGTTGAAAAGATGCATTGTGGCGCGGCGCCTTAAGCGTTTGCGCCACTCTAGGCGGGATTTTCTAATGGCGGGCTGAGTGGCAACCGAACGAACTAGACGGCGTGCAATGTGCGCGAACTAAATCGAAGCCCGCGCAGTGTAATGGCGCCATTTAAAATGAAACACAATAGAAAGCCAGTGGATCAAACGCGCTTGAACAAGCAAAATGCAGATATGCAATAGAGGGTCTTGCCAGTTCAGGAGATCAATTGCACATCAGATGTACGGTCGTTTGACTATGGTATAAAGGGCGAGCAAGCGCATAAATTGGGACCGAAAATGAGCATGAATCGATGGCACAAGGTGTTGGGAACCAGTCGCGCGGTCTGCGTGGTGGGGGTTTTACTTAGTTTGAGTGGTTGCGCCAGTATCGTCTCCAATGCGACTAGTCGATTTGCGGATAATCTGTCCTCGGCGATCCTGGGTTCAAACGATGTCGACACGGTTCGCGAAGCCATTCCCGCCTACCTGGTTTTGATTGATAGTTTGGTGATGGGTGAGGCGCCGTCATCAGACTTACTACTCGCCGCCGCGCAGTTGAACGGTGCCTTTACAAATTTAGTTGAGCCGGAACGCGCCGGAAAGTTGTCGCTAAAAGCGCTCGACTACGCGGCCCGCGGAGCGTGCCTTAAGAGCGCCACGCTATGTGACCTGTCTGAGCTCAGTTTCAAGACATTTTCTGAACGCGTCTCGTCGATCTCCTTAGAAGAAGTGGACCCGGCTTATCAGTTGGCAGTGGCCTGGACTGGCTGGATTCAAGCCAATAGCGATGATTGGGCCGCGGTTGGTCAATTGGCGCGCGTCAAAGCGCTGATGACGCGTGTACTCCTGCTTGCAGATGGGTTTGATGAGGGCGGCGCCCATTTGTATATGGGCGGCCTCGAGACGGTGTTGCCGGCCAGCATGGGCGGCAATCCAGAAAAGGGCAAAGCGCACTTCGAAAGCGCAATTGAGTATTCTGGTGGTCGCTTTTTGATGGCAAAAGTGGTTTATGCCGAGCAATACGCTAAACTCGTTTTTGATCAGGCATTGCATGACGCGCTACTCAACAGCGTCTTGGCCGCCGACCCGGTCGCGCCGAATCTAACGTTAATTAATACGCTGGCTCAGGAACGAGCCAAACAGCTGATGATGGAGTCCAATGATTATTTCTAAACCTTTAAAGACCCGAATCAATCACCTGTCAGTTGGGTTTATTTTAGGGCTTGCTCTGATGTGCGCGACCTCAATCGTGACGGCTCAAACGTTGAAGATGGCAACAGTTGCCCCGGACGGGCTTGCATGGATTAAGCAATTGCGCGCAGCGATGAAAGCGATCGATCAAGAAACAGAAGGACGGGTTAAGTTCAAACTCTACCCTGGCGGGGTGCAAGGAGATGACTCGACGGTCCTCAGAAAAATGCGTATTGGCCAGCTGCAAGGAGGCGCCTTGGCTGCTGGCGCGCTCATTCGCTTTTACACCGATCTTCAGATTTACAACATGCCCCTACAGTTTAAAGATTCCAACGAAGTACAACATGTTCGTGCGGAAATGGACGACGGAATTATCGATGGGATCAAGCAGGGCGGTGTCCATGTGTTTCCCCTGATCGAAACGGGCTTTGCTTATTTGTTGTCAAAAAAGCCCGTGGCCAAACCCGAGGATATGACCAACCTGAAGGTTTGGGTCCCGGATGGGGATCCATTAGGCGAACAACTGGTAAAGCTCTTTAAAGTAAGCCCCGTGCCGTTAAATATCACCGACGTCTTGGCGGCGTTGCAAACGGGTTTGGTGGATGCGGTCGCCGTGCCGCCGCTGGTTGCGATTGCGCTGCAGTGGCACAACCATGTGGATTACATGATGGATTTGCCGCTGATGTATATCTACTCGGTGTTGGCGGTGGATGGTCGTGCGATGAAGAAGGTGAGTGCCGCGGATCAAGCGGTCATAGCAAGTCATCTAGACCCCCTGATGAAAGAAATCGATGGCGTAAATCGGCAGGACAACGTCAAAGCGTTTGAGGCGATTTTGGGGCAGGGCGTGATCTCTGTGCAACCAAGCAGTGCTGATTTGGCCGCTTGGAATGAGGTCGCGGTGGATGCGCTGGCTGCAATGGTTGCCGCTGAGGAGGTTTCTCAGCCCGTTTTGGATCAGTTCCAAGCATCGCTTGAAGCCTACCGGGCGCAGTCTCAGTAACGTATGGCCTCAACTGACCAAGCTGTTTTGCCGCGCTTCATTAAAGGGTACGCAGCGCTTGAAGATGGAGTCTTGATGGCCATCTTTGCCAGCACATTAGGTTTGGCTGTGATGCAAATACTGCTTCGAAATTTTTTTGATATCGGGCTTATCTGGCTTGAGAGTTATCTGCGCATGCAGGTGCTTTGGCTTGCTATGCTGGGCGCGATGGTTGCAACCCGTGAGGGCGAACATATTCGAATCGATCTCCTAGCAAGGTTTATTCAGGGCAGGCTGGTTCGCTATTTTGATGGTGCAGTGGCTGTGTTTTCGGTTTTGGTTTGTGGCGCGGCGACCTATGCCTGCATCACGCTGGTGCAATTCGAGATGGAAGACAATTTGATGGCTTTCGGGCCTGTGCCCATCTGGATGTGTCAGCTAATCCTGCCCTTTGGCTTTGGGGTCATGACCCTACGGTTTGCAGAGAAAGCCCGCCGCGTGATTTTCAGGGGCGCGCTCTAATGGGGTTCCTGGGTTCAGCTGGCTTGATGCTGCTAGCGCTGCTGGGCTCGCCGTTGTTCATTGTGATCCTGGCTGCTGCGATGCTCGGGTTCCTCATCTCTGAAGTGCCGCTCACCGTCATCGGTATTGAAATGTACCGCATTGTTGAAACCCCTATGCTGCTTGCTCTGCCGTTATTCACGTTTTCAGGCTATGTGTTGGCCGAGTCGGGTATGTCCCAACGCTTAGTTCGTCTGACCGCGGCGACGCTGGGCTGGTTACCCGGGGGCCTGGCCTTGGTCGCATTCGTCACATGTGCCTTTTTCACGGCCTTTACGGGGGCCTCAGGGGTCACCATCGTCGCGATTGGGGCCTTGCTGTATCCGGCGCTGCAACAAGGCGGTTATACCGAGCGTTTTAGCTTGGGACTGGTTACAACCTCTGGCAGCCTCGGGCTATTGCTGGCGCCGTCGTTACCGTTAATTTTATATGGGGTGCTGGTACAGCAAATGGACTTGGGTGTTCAATTTAGCATTCAGGATCTGTTTTTAGCGGGTCTTATGCCGGCGGCCCTGATGATCATTATGCTGACCGCGTATACCGTTATCACGCAACCAGCGGTTTCACGTCCAGTCGATGAGGCAAGACCTTCGGTACGCCAAGCAGCGTGGGCTATGCGCTGGGAGTTGCCGATGCCCGTGGTGGTGTTGGGCGGGATTTATTCTGGATTTTTTGCCGTGTCCGAGGCCGCGGCAATCACGGCCCTATATGTATTGATTGTCGAAGTTGGCATCTATCGGGAGATAACACTTTCGACCCTAATGCGCATTACCCGCGAAGCAATGGTCATGGTTGGGGGGATTTTATTGATTCTGGCCGTGTCCCTTGCGTTCACGAATTTTTTAGTCGACTCAGAGGTTCCCCAGTGGTTGTTCGAGCAGATCCAGGCGGTGGTCTCCAGTCCGCTGACCTTTTTGTTGCTGCTTAATATTATTTTGCTCTTGCTGGGCGCGATACTCGATATTTTCTCCGCCCTGGTGATCATGATCCCACTGATCGTGCCGGTAGCGATGCAGTTCGGGATTCATCCGGTGCATTTGGGCATTATTTTTCTTGCGAATATGCAGATTGGTTACTTCACGCCGCCGGTAGGGATGAACTTGTTCATCGCCAGTTATCGCTTTAAAAAGCCAGTAGCGGAGTTGTATCGCGCGACGCTGCCGTTCATGGCGGTCCTCATGGTCGCGCTGGCCTTGATAACCTATGTGCCCTGGTTGAGTCTCGCTTGGATGGGCGAATAAACGCGGATTAAAATCTGCTCTGCGCCAGCCTTATAGCGTTATCGCGGTCACACTGATGGCTGTGGAAGATTCGTAAGATCAGAAAAGACGCGCATTTCAAAAGGCGCGAAATAGTGGTGAAGGTGCAGCCGTTTTTTTCCATTTGAGGCGAGCACATGGCAGATTCAAAAGCCTGCGGCCAGTCCTTCCTTGCGATGATCACTGCCGCTGCAATAGCCGTCTCCAAGCCGGGCAATCAGTTGGGCGCCGCCAAAAAGATGCTCGGGTTCGTTCAGTTTAAGCGTGTGCCCCCGAGCTTCCAATGACGCTATGGTGGCATCAGAAAAACCTGATTCCAAAGCGAGCTCACCGGACTCTGTGAGGTGCCAACGCGGGGCGTCGGATGCCGCTTGCGGGTTTTGGCCATGAATGATCACACGCACCATCATCTGCACATGACCCTGTGCTTGCATGTGCCCACCCATCACCCCAAAACTCATAAAGGGTTGGTCGTTTAAAAAGGCAAATCCGGGAATGATGGTGTGGAACGGCCTTTTGCTGGGTCCGATACAATTAGGATGACCGGCTTGGGTATTAAATCCGGAGCCTCGGTTTTGGAGGCTGATGCCAGTGCCAGGCACAACAATGCCGGAACCAAAACCGCGGAAGTTGGATTGAATAAAAGACACCATCATGCCGGAGGCATCGGCGGCTGAGAGATAGACTGTATCGGGACTGGCGCCCAGCGCTGGCGGTGGGCCTTGGACGCTATTGAGCTGGATTGTTTGCGCTGCCTGTCGCAGGGCGCCTGGATCCATAAGCGATGAAACGGTCTCCGACATCATCGGTGGATCCGCAAGGTGCAGCGCAACTTGTTGCCAAGCGTATCGTATCGCTTCGACCTGTAGGTGGATGGCGTCCGGGCTGTCCAATTCAAATTGGCCTATGTCCCAATGCTCTAACACCCCGAGGGCGATCAAGGCCATGAGGCCTTGTCCGTTAGGGGGTATCTCAAATAGTCGCGCCCCAGAAAAGGTTGTTGAGATTGGGGTCACCCATTCGGCTTGATGCTCTGTCAAATCTGCTTTCGCTAAAGGGTAGCCTGCCTGGTTGGCATCAAGAAGCATGCGTTCCGCCAATTCGCCGTGATAAAAAGCCTCGCCAAGGCTGTCGCGAATTGCTTTTAGCGTCTCAGCGTGCCTCGGTAAAAAAACCATCGAGCCGATATTTGGAACCCTGCCATCAGGGAAAAAGGTCGCCTGAAATTCCGGAAAATTGCGGTATGTGTGCTGGGCATGCTGCCAATAGAAGGCGCTTTTGGGGCCAAGCAAATAGCCATTTTCGGCGTAATCAATCGCGGCCTCGAAAAGCGCTTTGAAAGGTAATCGGCCGAACCGTTTGGAGAGGGTCGACCAGACATTAACAGCGCCCGGCACCGTCACGCTGTGCCACCCTAGGCCTGGCATTCGTTTCTGGCCGAGATATTCAGATTGCTTTAGTGCGCTTGGCGTCCTACCTGAGCCGTTGATGCCGTGCAGCGTGTCGCCATCATAGATAAGCGCAAAAGCATCACTGCCAATACCGTTGTTATTGGGCTCAACGACCGTCAGCGTGATTGCTGCTGCCAGGGCAGCGTCTACTGCATTTCCACCTGATTTAAGGGCTGCAAGACCAGCAGCGGTGGCAAGAGGCTGCGAGGTGGCGACCATATTCTTGGCAAAAACGGGCTGCCGGTTAGCGGGGTAAGGCAGCGTCCAATCAAATGCCATCGCTTTGCCCTGCGTCAATTGGTTCGGCGTGTTGCCAGAGATTGCTCAAGCTTTGTTGTTGAAAGAGGTGATAGTAACGTCCTCTAAGGGTGATGAGTTCATCATGATTACCGTGTTCGATGATTCGACCGTCATCGATAACGACAATCTTACTGGCATGGCGGATGGTTGATAATCTGTGAGCGATGATGACACTAATTCGATCCTTGAGCAGGGCGCGAAGGCCTTGCTCGATCCGAGCCTCGGTTAACGTGTCAACTGATGAGGTCGCCTCATCCATAATGAGGATCTGAGGATCCGCGAGCAGCGCTCGCGCAAAGGAGATGAGTTGTTTTTGACCCGCTGACAAGCTTGACCCACCCTCACCAATCACCGTTTCATAGCCGAGGGGCATTGCGGTGATGACGTCATGGGCGCCGGCCTGTTTCGCTGCCACTAAAATCTGTTTCTGGTCCGCAGACAGATGCCCGTAGCGAATGTTGTCGGCAATCGTGCCGCCGAATAAGTGCGATGATTGCAGTACGACGCCAAGGCTTGATTGCAATGCCTGAAGGCTCCAATCGCGATAATCTACGCCGTTTACTAAAATCCGGCCGGCAGTGGGTTCATAAAATCGGGCCAGTAAACTGATTAAGGTGGTCTTGCCGCCGCCGGTCGCGCCCACGACAGCGACACTTTGCCCACGCTGAATCTCCAAATCGATGTTGTGTAAGACGGGCTTGCCCGTGTTGTAACGGAAGCCGACCCCTTCAAATGTAATGCGCTCTATCGGTTGGTTAAACGCATCGGGCTCGGCGCCGCTGGTCGCGCGCTGCGCCAGTCTGTCGAGCACCGCTTGACTGTCTTGTATGTCTGGTTCAGCTTGGATCAAACTGATGACTCGCTCAGCGGAGGCTTGGGCCATTTGCATTTCGGCAAACCAATGCGCGAGCTGCTCAATCGGCTCAAAAAAATGTCGGGTATACGTTAAAAATGCGATCAATGTCCCGGTAGAGATTAGGCCCCAAGCCGACTCGACCCCCCCAACCACGAGGGCGATACCGGTCGCCAAGGCTGAAAGGGTTAACACAATTGGTAAATAGATTGCCGCTTGTACAGCATTCGTAATGGAGGCGGCGTGCATTCGGTCGGTCAATCGCCCGAATTTATTTAGGTTGTCAGCCTCTTTCACGAACACTTTGCTGGTCAAAACACCCATAATATTTTCGTTGTAGGCGCCGGTAATCCGAGAATTGGTTTGCCGGACCTCCCGTGCACTGCGCAAAATTCTGGTCTGAAAATAACGGCTAATGATCGCAAGTAGCGGCAGGCTTAGTAGGATAATCACGCCCAGAACGGGTTCCATAATCAGCATGGCGCCTGAAATACCCAGCATGATGGTGAAAGACCAGAACAGATCGAGAATGCCCCAAGCCATAATGTTTGACAGCCGTTCGCAGTCTGAGGTCATGCGCGCCATTAGCCAGCCCACCGGTCGTTCATCGTAGTATGCAAAAGACAAACGCTGTAGGTTGGCGAAACCGTCGCGACGGATGTCATGACTCATGTGGCTACGAAGCTTACCCCCAAACCATAAAAAGCCGAGCACCGCGCCACCCAGCGCAACACACAAAATGCCGTACAAAGTTCCATAACCGAGTAGATCGATGTCTTGCCCATGGAGCCCAATGTCGTCAATGACCCATCGCGTCACGAGCGGAAACGAAATCTCAGCGATGCCAACCACGACCGCGCACAGAGCAAGCAGCACCAAATCCTTCGGGTAACGTCGAGCATAGCTGAGCAGTTGCGTCCAGACCCCCAGCTTTAAATCTTTATCAGGAGTGAACTCATCGCTGAAATTGTCGTCATCATAGAAGGCGTCACTCATAACAGTTTGCTCTCAGGCGTTCGGCTCTGCTGTATGTCTTTCTGCACCTGGCCTTGGAGTTCACAGAGTTTTCGATAGATGCCCGGGGTTTGCGATAAGGTTGCGTGATTCCCAATTTGGGCAACTTCGCCATCGGCTAGAACAATAATTCGATCGGCATGCATCACGGTGGATAATCGGTGGGCAACAATAAGGGTGGTCCGATTGGCGCGAACCCGTCTCAGGTTGTCCAAGATGAGGGACTCGGTGTCGGTGTCCACAGCAGATAGCGCGTCATCTAGGATAAGGATTGCAGGGTCTTTAAGCAGGGCTCTAGCAATAGCGAGGCGCTGACGTTGACCGCCCGAGAGTGTGACGCCACGTTCGCCCACAAGGGCGTCGAAACCATTCGGTAACCCGTCAATCGTGTCGAGCAGGTTGGCCGTGGTGACCGCCTCGGTCATGTCCGCAAGGCTTGCTTGGGTTTGGCCTATTCGAAGGTTGTCGGCTATCGATCCGGCAAACAAAAACGATTCTTGTAGCACCACCCCTATCTGCGCTCGAACAGACTTTCTAGACAATTGACTCAGGTCAAAATCGTCGACCCAGAGGGTGCCCTGCTGGGGGTCATATAGCCGAAGCAAGAGTTGGATCAAGGTACTTTTACCTGCCCCAGGCGCGCCCACCAGAGCCACGGTTTCACCGGCCGCAATGGTTAGCGATAGATTTGATAGGACAGGCGGATTGCTCTGGTGGTGAAAGGTCACGGCGTTGAACTTGATCCGCCCCGAAAGCGGGGCGGTTAAGGCCTGCTCAAGGTTTGATTCTTCCGGCTCTGAGAGAATTTCAGCCATTCGTTTAAGCGCAACGACGGCCTTGCCAGAGTCGGTCAGAACCCGGCCCATATGTCGGATGGGCCAGATGATCATGCCCTCATAGGTGATGAAGGCAAAGAGGGTTCCAATTGTCATGGCATCTGCCAGCACCCAATGGGCGCCCACGAAAAGGATCAGGCCAACCTGGAACAGGCAAACAATATCGCTGCCGCCATAATAAAAGCCTAAAAAACGCATTAAGCGTTGGTTTTGGTCACGAAATCTCGCATTCGCGCGACCGAATTTTTCTGCCTCAAAGTCTTGGCGAGCAAAGGCTCGGACCACGCGAATGCCCGTTAAATTTTCCTGCAGGACCGTAGTGAGGCTCGCCTCGGCCTCATCGACCTCTAAAAACATCGCTTTCACGCGATTGAAAAATAACACGGCCGATAGCAGCAAGAGCGGCATCGTGATGAGGGCGACACCCGTCATGGTGACATCTAGCGACAGTAAGATTGGCGTTACGATAAGTAGCATTAACACCGCGCGACCAATCTCGATGATCTGGCCGCTCACAAATACGCGAAACGTTTCGATGTCTGATGTGCATCTTTGAATGAGGTCTCCAGTATCGGCCTGATGATGAAAGGCAATGGGCAGGTGATTTAAATGGTTCATGAGGGTGTCGCGCAGGCGCCGCGCCATACCTTCTGCTGCGGCTGCGATTTGTTTTCCGCGTATGTAAACAAAATAACCCGCAAGGGCGGTGCACAACACAATAAGGATGCCGGATAATCCCAACTGCAAGTACAGCGCATGATCGTCACTGAGGCCTGAGGGCATAAAGTTTTGGAGCCACGTTAGATAGGTGTCCGGCGCCTCGCCCGTTAATCTATCGAGCATCGACCGGGTGATCATGGGCACGGTGAATAGCAGTGCAAAGCTTGCAACCATTGCCAGTAGCGCTATGAGTAAAGGGCCGCGAAAGCCAGCGGAAATCATTAAAAACATCGGCCAAAGGGCTTGGGTTTTAGTAGGGGTCGAAGCGGTGGCCTGCATGATGTCGGGGTGTCCTGTCGACGGTTTAAGTCAAAGTCGCATGGCGCCTTGACGGGCCAGCAAACCGTTCTTTTTTTGAATGCTCCCGCATTATGCCGATGCATGAAACAAATGAGAAGGCCATTGCTGGCGGGGTGGAGTTCGCGCCAGCTCTTCTGTATAACAAGGGTTCGTATTTTTAAGGAAGCGCTATGAAACTTTTTAATTCAGTCGGACCCAACCCCCGCGTCGTTCGGGTTTTTATGAGTGAGTTGGGTCTCACGATGGATCAAGATACGGTTGATATTATGGCTGGCGAAAACCGCCAGGAAGCCTACCAAGCCGTTAACCCGGGCGCCCAACTGCCGGCGTTGATGTTGGATGATGGAACCGTGGTGTCAGAGATTACCGCTATTTGCGAGTATCTGGCCGAGCACGCTGGTGGCAGTAGCCTTATTGGTGACACGATGCAGGAGCGCGTCGAAACTAGAATGTGGGTTCGCAGAATTGATCTCGGAATCGTCGAGCCTTTAGCGAACGGTTTTCGATCGTCAGAAGGCGCGCCGATGTTTAAAGATCGCATGCGCATCATTCCGCATGCGGCGGATGACTTGAAGGCGCTTGCTCAGGACAAGATTCAATGGCTGGACGGATTGATGGGGGATCAAAACTACATCTGTGGGGATCGCTTCAGCTTGGCAGACATTATGCTCTGTGTGTTTCTTGAATTCGGCGAGCAGGTGGGTCAACCCATTGATCAAAATAATGCCAACATCCTGGCCTGGCATAATCGTGTGAAAGGTCGGCCAAGTTTCGCCGCCTAGCGTTTGATTAATAAGGGTCTGGCGTGATTTAGGTCATCCAAAGCGGCT
>Ga0233426_10000870_pt1 | contig 29910 bp, 27 predicted proteins | sample SI_118_April2016_6_FD_179875 | JGI IMG/M metagenome (GOLD analysis project Ga0233426, IMG submission 179875) | Seawater microbial communities from Saanich Inlet, British Columbia, Canada - SI_118_April2016_10_MG | ecosystem: Environmental > Aquatic > Marine > Inlet | place: Canada: British... | reverse complement strand
AGGGTAACTTTCGAATATAGCACTATTAACCTTTCTGATGATCCAAAAGAAGCAAAGCCATACTGGGCAACTTCAAGCAAAGATGGCAAAAAGGCTTATGTATCTGTAAGTGGTCTTGACAAGGTTTCTATATTGGATTACGCCACTGGAAAAGTAGTTGCCGAAGTTCAAGTCGGGAACCATCCTCAAAGAGTTCGAAATGGACAACTGCGGTTAAAATAAATGTTAAAGCCAGACGGAATTAAGAATTGTACTCGAACCAAAGAATTAGACTGAACAAAAAGATTGAAAATAAATCGACCCAAAAGATTAAATAAACGGAATACGAATTAACTATTGCTAACACCGTGTATAATTAATTACAGGTCCTAGCCAACTTAAGAAAGTCCTCACGGATTTTCTATTTGGTTTGTATTTGCAGTTTTAAGTACTAACCCATGAAACTACTCATAGCCGAGACGTTGTGCAAAATATGAAAGTACTATGAATAAAAAACTTATTTCCCTATTACTAATATACTTTTTCAATTTCTTGCGACATCTTGTCACCAATGCGATTGTGACTCTGCAAAAACTTTTGAGAGAACATATAATGGATTGGAATTAAAAACTTGGGATACATCTGGTTTTCAAAACGCAGAGGTTTTTGATAGTGTTAATAAAAATTCATTTGGTTTAACAGTTTCAGTTGAGTTAAAGCAAATTGCATATTTGAAATCAAGATTAGATTTTAGTTCTTTTGGATTTGCGTCAGCTTACGCTTGTAGTTGTCCCCCTGATAAATATATGAACGTTGACCCTATTGAATTTATAGAGATTAGAGTAACTGACACCCAATCTTAAGAAATAACTGATGTTACAGCCAATTTTACTACTTATGATTACAATGGAGAACAAATAACAATTAGCGAATTATTTGAAAACAGAGCTGATTGGTATGATGAATTCCAATTAGATATGATAGAATACGATAACATTCCTGACACTTCGATTTTTGAGGTTAAAATAATTTTAGAATCGGGAACTGAATTGATTGAACAAACTCAAGAAATAAATTTTGAATAAAAAATACTTTGCGCAACAATGTGTATTATTAATCGCTTGGTTCTTGACTAAATACGAAAACCCTTGCGGATTTTCTATTCGGCTTTTATTCACTAAATGACGTGCTTAACCATGGAACTAATTATACACAACTCCGTTGGCAACAATTTGGAAAAGATTCGTATTTGATGTATATTTACACCAAAACATATAATTATGTCAAGACAAAGTATATCATTTACCGAACCTAACGATGAATGGTTAAAAGCGCAAGTGAATAAAAATGAATATTCAAGTAAAAGCGAATTAGTAAACGATTTAATAAGACAAGCTAGAAAACAGCAAATACAAATTGACTGGGTTCGAGCAAAACTTAATAATGCTGAAAAAAGCGGATTTACGAATGACACTAAGAATGAAATCTTAGTTAAATCAAAGTCATTTTTGAATGGCTAAATACAAATTAAGTAACGAAGCTAAAAACGATTTAATACGAATTCATCATTACGGAGTTCGAAAATTTGGAATGACTCAAGCCGATAAGTATTTTGAATCATTTTTTGAATATTTTGACATTATTTCTCAAAGACCTTTTTCATTTGAGTTAGTTGACTACATTAAAAAAGACTACAGAAGATGTGTTTGCGGAATAGATAGTATCTACTATAAAGTAAATAATAACGTAGTTGAAATAATGGCAATTATTGGAAGACAAGATTTAAATGACACTCTGTAATCTGAATAAAAAACCGTTGCTAACACCGTGCATAATTCATAGCTAGCTATAGCCTACTTACGAAAATCCTTGCGGATTTTCTATTCGGTTTTTATTTGCCAGATGACGTGCTTAACCACGCAACTAATTATACACAACTCCGTTACCACACATTTGAAAAACGAAAACAAATAACTAAATAGCAACAATAAATTTGGAAATCAAAAATGGAATCAACCTTTTAAATTTGGAAAACAAGTAGAAATTTATTCTTAGAATATTTTGATAAATATAGTTTAGAACAACTAAATAGAATACCTGACGGATTTAGCAATAATTTAATTTGGAATATTGGACACATAATAGTTACTCAACAGGCATTAATATATAAATCTTCAGATTTACAAGGGTATATTCCTGGAGAACTTTTTGGAATTTATAAACCTGGAACAAAGCCAACTGGACAGACTTCAGAAAAGGAAATCTATGAATTGAAAGAACTTCTAATATCCCTGATTGAAAAAACCAAAACAGATTTTTATAATGGAAAATTTGTCAAGTTTAATGAAAAAATGACAGGAACTGGATTTCACTTGGATTCTCTAAAAGAGGCATTAGAATTTAATAATTATCACGAAGGATTACATTTAGGATTTATGATAAACATTCGAAAATTCGTATAATAAAACGTGTGGTAACAATGTATAAAAAACATAGGGCGTTTGTGCTAAACCGAAAGGTCTGCGCTTATTAATAAAGTCCGCTAAATATAAAATTTGGCGTTTATAGTAGAAAAGATAAAAGCAAAATATTTATATTTAGCTCAGTAATAAACCGAAACGAAAGTGCTTATCACCTGCCCTATGTTTCTTATACTGAACGTTGTAAGCAATTAATAGTAACATGAGTGAATTAGAAAAAATTCTAAATATCGAAGCTGACTCTAGCCTTAAGCACTTTAAAAAAGGTGATTTCATACAACAACCGAACCAGTTAAAAGCCAATGCAATCTTCGTTAAAAAGGGACTTATTAGGAGTTACATTATAGACAGCACTGGAAAAGTACATATCTATATGTTCGCCTCTGAAGGTTGGATTACAGGAGACATTGATGCGGTAGAGTTTAATGAACCTACTACGTTATACATCGATTGTCTAGAGGATTCAGAGGTAGTATTATTAAAGAAAGATCACCTAAAGGAAGCGGATCTTTCAAAAGACAAATTACTGCAAAACATGAAGAAGATGTCTCGAAACCTTGGAAAGATGCAACGCAGGATACTTATGCTTATTGGGTCACCCGCTGTTGACCGTTATAATTATTTTTTAGAAACTTATCCAGAGCTGCCTAATAGAGTCCCTCAAAAAATGATAGCTTCTTACTTAGGCATCATGCCACAAACACTAAGCACTATCAGGAGCAAAATAGCTAAAGGAACATAATTTCACTTCTTCATCTATGTGAATGCATAGGAAATCCTTTATGCTGACCTTTGTGTAAATTAAATTTTTATACAAATGGAAACAGTTAAAAAAAGTAAAACAATTAAAATTTTAACATGGACTTTGCAGATACTGGCTGCTCTCGCATTCATCATGGCTGGTATAATGAAAATTTCTACTCCTTATGGGGATCTTGTACTTGCAGAAAATATGGGCTGGGCTGAAGATTTTTCTGCTATACAAATAAAAATAATAGGGGTTCTTGAGTTTCTAGGTGCAATTGGAATGATATTACCTTTCGTAATAAAAAAGTTTACCTTTCTTGTACCTTTAGCCGCTTTGGGATTAGTATTAGTTATGGTTGGAGCAATTTTCACTCACCTGAGCAGAGAGGAACCAATCATTGTTAATATTGTATTATTGATTTTAAATATGTCGGTAGTATATCTGAGGCGCGACTTAGTACTGAATAGAAATAAATAATTAGGTTTTAGCCAAAACGAAATTTAAATAATAAAATTTTGGAAAAAGCAAAAGTAGCAGGCAAAGTACCACAAATAGAACAAGTAGAAGAAGGTAAAACATACGCATGGTGTGCTTGCGGTAAATCAGAAAATCAACCTTGGTGTAATGGAGCACATGCAGGCAGTGAATTTACGCCTAAAGTATTTAAAGCGGAAGAATTTAAAACCGTTGCTTTGTGCATGTGCAAGCAAACGAAGAATCCACCATATTGTGATGGATCTCATGTAAACCTGTAAGGCTTGTTAATACCGCGAGCAGCTGATTTAGATTATCAGTTTAAACTAACTTGAATGAAAACACAATATAAAAACGAAGAGATGACTATCCATTGGGATCAATCAAAATGTATCCATGCTGGAGTATGTGTAAGAACATTACCCAACGTCTACAATCCAAAAGAACAACCATGGATAAAAATCGAAAAAGCTTCGTCTGAAGAATTAAAAACCCAGATAAGTAAATGCCCATCAGGAGCATTAAGCTATACATCTAACAAATATGATAATTAATAATGAAGGAAACCTTACATGTAAACGGCACCTTGGGTGAGGAAAAATACTTAGTGGAAATAAAAACTACTAATCACACCATTATGGTAGATGAGCCTATATCCATAGGTGGTTCTGATAGTTTTCCAAACCCTGCACAATATTTACTAACTGCTCTTGCTTCGTGTACTGCAGTCACTATAAAAATGTATGCGAACGATAAGGGATGGGATATAGGAATTATTAATGTAGATGTAAAACTGAAGGATGTTCTTTCTGAAGGGAAATCGGTCAAAAAAATGGTTAAAACTGTGCAATTTGAAAAACTTATTGACGACTCACAAGTAGAACGATTATTAACCATAGGCTCAAAATGTCCGATTTCAAAATTACTGGAACAGCCAATAGAAATGGAGTTTCAAAAATTATGATATATGATAAAACACCTTGCAATTATTATTCTGTTGGCTACTCTTATCGGGTGCGCAATGGACAAATCAAATACTACTAAAGAAAACATTGAAAAATTTATGGAACCAAGAATTTTAGTAATAGGAAGATTGCAAACAACTTTGGATATTTTAGTTGAAGAATGGGAAAGATATGGTAGAAACGTAATTGCCAGTAATTCAAAAGAAAAGATTAAGGAAATAATTGAAACTGACTCAATAGATTTTATAGCCATTGGTGGCGGTCTTCCTGACGATGAAAGAGAAGAAATGGTGGACTACATCTCTACGATTAACTCAAGTATCTCTGTTCATCAAATACCACGAAATGAGGAAGCTATGGGACCATATAATTTCATCCCTTTCCTTAATAATCTTGCAATTATGTTCAAAGTGCGCCAGGCGATGGAAGAATAAACAGCATACAACAATTTATAAAAGTAATAGCGGTTTGGGTGTATACTCAAGCCGTTTTGTGATTTAATTATGTACCTTTCTATCCGAAAAGAAAAGACGTTAAATCTTCTACTGCTCTTACGCGAACCGTGTAAGTATTTATATCAAAAACAAGAATTGGAAGAATTAATAAATAAAATAAAAAGCAGCATACACTTAAGCTCAGAAGCGGAAGCGTTTCTTTATTCCATTTCGAAAGAAAAAGCACTTTCTAAAGGAGAAGTCTTAATCCGCCAAGGACAAGTGGTAAAGAAAACATTCTTTGTTATGGAAGGTTGTTTAAGGTCATACTGTATTGATACAAATGGGAAAGAACACACGCTACTATTTGCAATTAAAAACTGGTGGATAAGTGATTACATAGCTATTCATACGGATGAACTCGCAACGCTTACCGTAGAATGTCTTAGCGAATCGAAAGTTATTGAATTCAATGCCAAAGAACTGGATGGAATACATGCACGTTTCCCAGAATTCGAATCTTATCAAAGACATAATTTAGAGCGCCATGTAGTTAGTTTGCATAAGCGCATCTTGAATCAACTACAATTAAGTGCTCCTGAGAGGTATAATTTATTTTTAAAGCAATATCCTGATATAGAAAGACATACCCGAAATTATCATATTGCATCTTATTTAGGAATCACACAACAAAGCCTGAGCCGCATAAGAGCAGAAAAAGTAAATAAATAGCGTTCTTACCATAGGGTAATTTTTATCTGGTTTCCCAGTACTACTTTTGCGTTAGCTCATTACAATTAATAAAATCAACCCAATTATTGATAAAATTGATCTTTTTTATGAGCGTATCGAAGCATGCTATCACCTTGAATCAGGTAGATTAAGAGCGGAAATTATAGTGAGAATGAGTTAAGTCTAATTTTTATAAAAACTTCAAAATTAACATCATGCTAAAAAAAATATTAATAGGGTTATTGAGTGTTGTTATACTTGCATTTATTGTAATCTATACCCTAACACGACCTAATCTAGAAAATGATGGTTCGTACAGCCCCTCAAGTTTAGCATTGTCTTTAGGAACTGTTGCTAAAACTGATTTTGACGAGATCAAGTACACCAAATACCAAGGAGATAAGTCGAAGATTTTGGTGATTTTCACTGAGCAAAAAAATTTGGAGATGAAAAATGGTAAATTTTTTTCTACGGGAAATCACCCAATAGAGTCGCTTGTTCCCATGTTACACCTTAAGAATGCAGGGTTTGATTTTGAAATCGTAACGCCTACCGGTAAACCTGTTGTATTTGAAATGTGGGCTTTCCCTGAAGAAGACGAGGATGTGAAAGCTATTTATGATGAGTACAAATCGAGCTTTGAGCAACCCATAAAATTGACTGACTTCATCACTCATTCATTTGTAAATGACAGTTCTTTTGCGGCTGTATTTGTGCCAGGTGGACATGGAGCTATGATTGGTATTCCAGAAGATAGAAATGTTGCAAAGGTCTTACATTGGGCACATGAGAATGACTTATTTACCATTACCCTTTGTCATGGGCCAGCTGCATTATTATCAACGACATTGGATAACCAAAAATTTCTTTACGAGGGTTACAAGATGGCTGTTTTTCCTGATGCCATAGATGAAATGACTCCAATGGTTGGTTATTTGCCGGGATACATGATAAACGGTGTAAGCGAAAGATTGAAAAAATTAGGTGCTAATATTGTTAATACTGAATCTGATAAAACTGTTCATATAGATAGAAGATTGATTACTGGCGCAAGTCCTTTAGCATCAAATGAATTGGGAAAACTAGCAGCTGAAACGCTATTGAAAGAACTGAATTAAAAGCGACTCAACATAAGGTATGAAAGCAATGACGGTTTGGGTGCATACTCAAACCGTTTTTGTGTTTAATTAAGTATATAGTTAACTGAGAGTGGTTGCATTTTAATTCGCTACTATTCTTACACTAAACGTTCTCTGCCATTTCAAGAACTACTCAAGTCTTCTAAAAAAATTAATGAATCTTGTGGCGACTTTATACCCTTTCCATTCTTGAGATTTAAAAATGGTATCTAATTCAGTATGAAAAATATGATTTGTATAGTTACTTATACTTTTTATAAAAATAGCCAAAATTATACTTAATATCTAATTTTCAGTATAACTAGCATCTAAAAATACTTTCAATTCTTGAAGTTTATGAGTGGTCATTCTTTAAAACACCTATCTGCTACTTTTGGCTTATATTTATTAATCAATGCCTTTATTCAATCGAATACAATCAATTAAAAATAATTACTAAAAAAAAATTAACAGCATTAACGTATAATGGCCTACCAAAGGTCAGAGGAAGTACAATAAAAATCTCGACACTTATTTTATTCTCGAGATCAAACAACAAACATGATTAGACCTTATAGAGTTACTGATAAAGAGTATTTGTTGAAAATTTTTAACCTTAACACGCCAAAATGTTTTAACAAAAAAGAAATACGTGATTTTGAAGAATATCTAACGCAAAATCCAGAAACTTATTTGACGTTTAAGAGGGATAATAATATAGTAGGAGGAACGGGATATTACATAAATAAAAATGATAAATAAGGTCAAATTACTTGGATTTTTTTTGACCCAAAATATGCGCGAAAAAGTCTGGGGAGACAATCTGTAGACTATTAATTGAAAATATTCAGTAAAGATAAAAGAGTAGAAAAGCTGATAGTAACCACATCTCAACATTCAAATAATTTTTTCGAAAAGTTTGGATATCACATTATTCGAATTGTAAAAGATTACTGGGGAGAAGGGCTTGATTTGTACGAAATGGAACAGCCCAGTGAATACAAATGGCTACTTATGATGGCTATTATGAAAGCGGGTTTTCTTCTTAACTATTGTAAATTTGGATATTTTGAGCAGGTCCAAACATTCTGTTTTACTTTTAAAAAATTAAAAATCAGCTAGGGATTAAGTGTAAATTAAGGTTGTTATTTTAGATAGGATCCATATTTATTGCATCGAGAATCATGATAAGTTCTTGAGTAAGATCAGTTCTTACTTTTAGAGTTGATCATTTTCATTGTAATTTGGTAAATAATATAAAAAATAAATGCCCGATCAAAATATTAAATCGTTTGCTGAATTAGGGATGAATTTCATTCAGTACCATCCAACTTTCAAGACCAAAGCCCTTCCTGAATCTTGGTATTTCTGTGACAACGAAAAAGAGGCTGATCAATGTGCTCAATGGATTGTGGAAGGAGTTAAGCAAGCAACTTCAACCTCTATGTTGTGGTTTGAAACTTATCATCAAGCGCTACCGAAAATAGGTGACCTTTCTATCCTTACTAACTGGATTGGCAAGGCAAAAGAGTCAGCATACGACACTTACGACTTAAGAATGAAATTCTCTTTTAATCGATAATCTGAATGAAAATAAAAATTGCAATACTGTTAACCATATTATGTTTTGGCCTCAAAAGTCCAAAGTTGCCTGCAACGATCCCTGAGTATTTTGATCTAGCACGAAAAAACTTCAATGGTGATATTGCTTTTAAGACTACCGCATTTGTGGCACAATTTTGGCGAGTTGCGGGAAATACAGGTTATAATGAAACGATTAAAAGCATAGCATCCCAGCTTGAAGAAGCTGGCTATGTCTTAACATCGGATCCCAAAACAGATCAAAGACTCAACTATAGGATTGAGAAAAGGGCAATGAAACAGAAGACATGGGAACCGGTAAGTGCGAGTCTCACATTACTGGGTACTAATCAACAATTACTGGAGTATTCTTCAAATAGAAATATGATTTATGTCAACACCACGTCAACTCCTTCAGACGGAATAGTGGGTGAAATTGTTTACATAAATCATGAAGAAGGGTTTACACCAGAAAAAATAAAAGGCAAAATTGTTTTCACTGAGATGAGTAGTCATACTGTTTACCAGAAATACAAGGCACTAGTCGATGGAGGGGCGCTTGGACTGATTTCCTATAATAACCCGGCCTACCTGCAATCAGAAAAGAACCCTACGTCCATTCAGTTCCGAAGTCTACCTTATAGCGACACAGATGTCTTTTGGGGCATTGCCCTTTCGTTTATGGCCAAGGAAAAACTAAAAGTAGCCCTAAAAAATGGAAAAGTAACGGTAAAGGCTGCAATAAAAACCAATAGGTACCCTTCGGAGGAATTAACAATTATTGCCAATATTAAAGGTTCAGAAATGCCTGATGAAAGCTTTGTGTTTAGCGCACACATACAAGAACCTGGAGCAAATGACAATGCCTCTGGTGTTGGGGTCCAACTAGAAATAGCGGTAATCTCAGGTAATCTGATCAACGCAAATAAATTAAATCTAAAGCGTACACTGACTTTTCTATGGGGTGATGAAATAATTTCTACGCAACGTTACATTGAGGAAAGGGAAAAGAGGAATAACAAGATTAATTGGGGGATTAGTCTAGACATGGTTGGTGAAAATACCTCCTTGACGGGGGGTTCTTTTCTTATTGAAAAAATGCCTGATCCCAGTGCCATATGGACTAGAGGAAATGATAAGCATAGTGATTGGGGAGGAAAAGTACTAACTCTTGAGGATATGAAACCTCATTATTTCAATGACTTAATCATTAAGATTTTTAAGAATCAGGGTGAGTATGCCAACTGGAAAGTAAACACGAATCCTTTTGAGGGAGGGAGTGACCACATCCCTTTTTTAAGGGCGAATATCCCGGGGTTGTTACTTTGGCATTTTACTGATCAATTTTATCATACGGATAACGATAGGATCGACAAGGTTTCTCAAGAAACATTAAAAAATGTGAGTATCGGGGCACTAGTGGGTGCATGCACCCTAGTAAATGCTGATATATACACTGCGCAAGAGGTTCTGAAAAATACTTTCAGCGCGGCAAAAAGGCGTCTTAATAATGAATTTACGCTTAGTAAGCAATCGATAAATGAAGGTAATCTGCTCAGTGAGGAAACCCAAATATTGACAGCTTGGAGTAAATGGTACGGGGAGGCCATGGGGTCAATTGAAGATCTTGCACCAGGTCCAAATAAAAAACTTAGTTTCAAAATAACTGAAGCACAAGAGCAATTACAAAGCTTGACAAATTCCTTAATACAGGATTTGGAAAAATAACGTATGACAACAAAATCCATGACCGATAGGATATTTAACCAAACATCATTATGAATACATCACTCGAATCATCAAACTGTTGCTGCTCCTGAATGCATTTGGACATCAAATATCAGGCTTAATGAAAGAAAAAATAACATAGTGAAAAATCCTTAAAATTGACGAGAAACAACTCCCTAGTTATCTATGGCCTGAGAATGATTATTTTATTCATAGATAACTATGAGTATTGTATCTTTCAAATAAATACGATGGATTTGAAAATTTCAATGGTGAATTATGTACCGCCTTGTTATTCTGACCTATCCTTGACCTTTATCAATACCTATGATTAAGATGCTAAAATGCCTACAGACTTGCCTTTTACCCTTATTGGTTCTTTTCAATAGTGGCTGCTCGACTCAAAACAAGACAAACCCACTCCAAACTAACATCAGTGCTGAATCTGAAAATCTAAAGAGGCCCCATGTTCCCAGTAGTATTACCCGGACAATAAAATTAGATAGTAAAGGAAATATTTGGATGGCCTCGTGGGAAGGTGTGATTAAATACGATGGAATATCTTTTACCAACATGACAAATGAGGTAAGTTTGAGTCGATTTTTTTCTATTCTTGAAGATAGAAAGGGCAACTTTTGGTTTGGATCAATCGGAAGTGGCGTGTATTATTATGACAGAAAAACCTTTCAGAATTTCACAACAGAGGAGGGATTGATCAATAATAATGTCACCCATATTTATGAAGATAAAGCTGGGAATATTTGGTTTGGAACTCAAGGTGGGGTGAGCTGTTTCGATGGAACATCTTTTCGTAACTATACGATGAAAGACGGCCTATCCAATAACGATGTTAATACCATTATTGAAGATAAAACAGGTAAATTTTGGTTGGGGACGCGAGGGGAAACGTGTTCTTTTGACGGAACCTCATTTGCCCATTTCACCAATGTTGATAATACTCCTTTTATAAATGTTCGGTCCATTATAGAGGATAAAAAGGGGAATATTTGGCTTGGGGGAGGTGATGGCCTTTGGCGTTATGACGGGGAGGAATTCACCAGCTTCACCTCTCAATTTGTGGGTTATATTTATGAAGATAAAGCTGGAAATATTTGGACCAGTTCGGAAAGTGCGATTATTCATGGTTGGGCCTTATCAAGATATGATGAAAAATCATTGTCTGATGGAAAAACACCTGGATTAGAAATGATTGCAGAAGAAGGCATGTTTTTTGGAATTGTAGAAGATCATCAGGGGGCTATTTGGGTGGGTACCCTGAAAGGGGTATATCGTTATGATGGAACGTTTTTTTTCGACTTTAAAGAGCGGGAATAAGTAAAAACGCGCTTTCAAAATAATTTCCAGTCCAATATATGGAGACGTTCCTTCTTTTTAAACTTTTGAATGATGCCATAAGTTTTATTGAAGCTGACCTAGCAGAAGTTTATCTGTGAGAATGGGCTTTTCTATGACGAGGGCTTTTATAGGTAAAGATCAGGATGTGTCATTTTTGCTTTAAGTGGAGACTCAAAAATATGAATAAGCCATCCTGGAGCGTATGGAGCAGGTCAATAAAATTAGAAATTGAGAAGTATGTATTTGATTTAATCATAAATTTTTTTTACTTTAACTAAAATATAAAACCTAAAAAATAGTTAGGAATATTAATAGATCCAAGCTCTGCGTAACCCCAAAAAATAGTCTTAAAACCATAACATGGAGGAATATAAAATCAAAGTAGTAGAAACTATTTGTGCCATTTTTGTTTATTTGATGTTGAAATTAATAGTTCAGAGAATAATAAGAAAAGTAGGAGCTAAGTTTAAATACCGATCAAGTAGAATAAAAATTACAAATAAGATAGTAAGCGTATTACTGCTAATCATCCTTGCCATTATGCTGATTTTTGTTTGGGGGGTTGACCAATCTGAACTGTTAATATTCCTTTCTACGATATTAACAGTTTTGGGAGTTGCATTTTTTGCACAGTGGTCAATTATATCAAATATTACTTCTACGCTGATCATTTTTTTCAATCATCCTATTAAGATTGGAGACCATTTAACGATTATGGATAAAGAATACGAAATAGAAGGGCAATTAAGTGATATCAGTATCTTTTTTATCATTATAAAGACAAAAGAGAACAAGAAAATAACCATCCCAAGTAATGTTTTTATGCAAAAAATGATAAAGCAAGGAACATCGGGTTAGAATAAACAAAAGTCAATAATAGTTGTAAATTGATGCTTTAAAATGCGGTTCAACCTTGGGCTACTTTTATGCCGTAGCAGCTTAGCTCGATACGTAAATTTTATAAATTACTATAATAAACCCATGACTTTTAATTAAACTCTATTCGCCAATTTATACATCCTTTTTATGAGAAAAATTATTCTTTTGATTGCTGCAGTAATGGTAAGTCTTGCAAGTATATTGGTTTTTAATACCTTGATGCTAAGCTCTAAACAAGTAGCTTCAGAGCGCCTAGAAAGATTAAATTTATCAGATGAGGTTTTTCAAAACCTATCGAAAGCCATACAATACCCAACCATTTCTTTTGGTGAAAAGGTGCCTGTTGATTCAATTGCCTTTATTGGCTTTCATAGGTTTCTAGAAGCAACTTTTCCATTGACACATGCCAAATTATCTCTGGAAAAAATCAATACCTACAGCTTACTCTACACTTGGGAAGGTTCAGAGGCCTCAAAAAAGCCTATTATCTTCATGTCACATCAAGACGTGGTACCCGTAGATAAACCCACTTTAAAAGATTGGGAAGCAGGTCCTTTTGAAGGTAAAATATCTAAAACAGACATCATTGGTCGAGGAGCAATGGATGACAAGGCGAGCTTAATTGCATTATTAGAAGCGGTGGAGCGGTTACTTGAAGAATCCTTTAAGCCTTCGCAAACGATTTATCTTGCTTTTGGTCATGATGAAGAAGTGGGAGGTTCAAAGGGTGCTGCTGAAATTGCAAAATATTTAAAGTCAAAAGATGTTCAGGCCGCAATGACAATTGATGAAGGTGGTTTTTTAGCAGAAAATATGGTTCCAGGAATTGACAAGCCTATTGCTATGGTCAATCTGGCTGAGAAAGGTTTTGCTTCCTTTAATCTTATCGTAAAGACTCAAGGGGGACATAGTTCACAGCCGCCTAAAGAAAATACGATTGGTATGTTGGCTCAAGCTATCGTGGACCTCGAAAATAATCAACTTCCCTACAAACTTGTAAAACCTATTGATTACCAGTTGGAATATATAGGTGCTGCATTGCCTTTTTTTAAAAAGTTGGCATTTGCCAATCCATGGTTATTTGAAAAGCGCATTCTTGAATCCTTGAATGCCCACACAACGACGGCAGCCACTATCATTGAAGGAGGAGTAAAGAATAATGTCATTCCGACCTTGGCATCGGCAACCATTAATTTTAGAATTCTACCCGGAGAAACGATAGCCTCCGTGAAGCAACACATTGAAAGTAGCATATCCGATAAAATAGAAGTAGTAACTGTTGGTTTCTTAACCAATCCTTCGCCAGTTTCTAGCATTGATTCTGATGCTTATACCATCCTAGAAAAGACCATACGGAGTATGTTTCCCAACAGTATTGTGGTACCTGGTTTGGTCGGTGGGGGTACTGATGCGCGCTATTTTTATGAAATTTCGGATGATGTCTATCGTTTCTATCCCATTCGGGTTCAACCTGAAAGTATGACACGCTTGCATGGTATTGATGAAAAAATAAGTAAGGACAACTACAAGGAAATCATTGAGTTTTCTTACCATTTGATCAAGAAATTTAATTAAAATTTAGCTTTTTTTGATTTTGCAAAGCGTAACATATAGGAATAGGATCTTCATGAGAAAGTCACCTGACCCTATTGATCACTATCAGATCAGAGGATAACATTTAAAGTGTCATTATTATTATCTGTTCTACTCACAAAATTTCAGCTTATTTTCGCTTCAGGTTTAATCGTTAAATTGGTTGAGCTTACAGTGGGCTATCCTGTATAAACGGTTTATACTGAATTAAATGGATAGATATTTCGAAATAGATTGACTAAAAATTGAATTATGAATTTATTCATTATTATTTGCGGAGCGCTGATTTTCATAGTCGTAGCCATCGCCAAATTTAAAATTCATCCTTTTATTACCTTAATTCTAGCGGCCATAATGGTGGGATTTTTAATGGGCTTAGACGGGGTGGTGATTCTAGATAAAATAAGTGAAGGTTTTGGAAAGACCTTATCCAGCATAGGCATTATCATAGGATTCGGAGCAATCATCGGCATATTTTTAGAAAAATCGGGAGGTACCGCAAGCATAGCAAAATATCTTTTATCAGTAATAGGGGATAAAAAATCTCCCTTGGCCATCAACTTAACAGGTGTATTGGTTTCAATTCCGGTCTTTTGCGATTCTGCATTTATCATTCTTTCATCCTTAAACAAAGCGTTAAGTAAGAAAACAGGAATTTCAGTAGCTGTTTTCGCGGTAGCACTTTCAACAGGCCTCTATGTTTCTCATGTTTTCGTGCCTCCAACTCCGGGTCCACTGGCAGCAGCAGCAGCCTTAGAGGCGGACTTGGGCTTAGTCATAATCATAGGTTTGGTGATAGCCCTGCCTACCGCCTTTGCTGGTTATCTTTGGGCTGTAAAATTTGGATCTAAACTTACCCCAACCACTCCTGAAATAGGGAATGAGATGGAGGAAATAGTTGAAAATAAGGCGAACATTTTAGTAGTTTTCCTACCCATAATCATGCCTATCATTTTCATTGGGTTAAGATCAATGGCTAAATATCCATCCCATCCTTTTGGAGATGGAATGATCGCGGATACGCTTTCATTTGTTGGACATCCCTTACCCGCATTATTTATAGGGATGCTGCTCGCCTTGCTGCTGGTTGATAAAAAAACACCCGTAAAAGAGCGTTGGTCTTGGGTATCACATGCATTAAAAGAAGCTGGAGTCATCATACTCATAACCGGGGCAGGGGGAGCTTTCGGTAGTATCCTCCGATCGGGCAATTTAGGGGAACTTATTGAGGCTCAATTTACAGACTTAGAGGTAGGGATTTTTTTACCGTTTATATTGGCAGCCTTATTAAAGACAGCGCAAGGATCATCCACGGTGGCAATCATTACAGCGGCAACGATCATATCACCTATGATGGATGTATTGGGATTAGACAGTGAGCTATCTCGGGCGCTGACGGTATTGGCCATTGGAGCAGGTGCCATGACCGTTTCTCATATCAATGATAGTTATTTTTGGGTCGTTTCTCAATTCTCAGGGATGAACACCAAAACCACCTTAAAGATGCACACTATGGCAACTCTGATTCAAGGAATAGTGGCCATTTTACTATTATCCTCTGTTCAAGTTATTTTAAATTAGTATGAATTTATTCCTTTTTTTCACCATTTTATTTACCTCAATGCAAGCACAAGTAATTTTCGATTTTAATAAGAAGTCAGATCTTCAAGATTGGATTATTGTAAACGATGTAGTTATGGGGGGTCGTTCGTCAAGTACTTTTAAATTAGATGAAGACGGCTTAGGTGTTTTTGAAGGCAATATATCTTTGGAAAATAATGGTGGATTTTCATCATTGCGATATAGGTTTTTAAAAAGGACCATAAAGGGAGCTACTCAAGTTAAAATTACCTTGCGCGGAGATGGAAAAAAATATCAATTTAGGGTAAAGTCCAATGCAGGTGATTATTATTCCTACATAGTCCCATTTCTGACCTCAGGTGAATGGCAAGAAATAGTCATTCCTTTAGGAGATATGTATCCTTCTTTTCGTGGGAGAAGATTGAATCAACCTAATTTTTCTAATGATTCTATTGAAGAGCTCACCTTTTTGATCGGGAACAAAAAAAGCGAAAGATTTAAGCTCTTGATAGATAAAATAGTACTCGAATAATATTGATATATCTACCTATCATTAATATGAAATCATTCTTTATTTTACTTCCGACTATTTTTAGATTCAATAAAAGAGACTCAAAATAAGACCTGCAAAGAGTTTAGAGTCTGTACTTATGGATTGATGAGAAGTTGTGAGCTCAATATATTAAAAGATATAGGGTGAGCAGGTGACCATTGATAAAAGTCATCCATTTATGGGTGGACTCACCCTATGCGGATAGTCTCTTTCGCGGCGTTGAAATTTAAGAATGGCTTCTTTGACGATACTGCCTTGTTCTACATTAATGGCATTTTTGATGGTCAGACTTTGGGCCCAACTTGATCGACCTCCCAAGACAGAAGGTAAATGCACAATCAATGCCGCAGAAAGGGATCTTGAAGCACTTTCCCAAAAATAAGTGGGGGTGTGGTCTACGGCATAATAATCAACATGATCGATCGCTAGTATGGGTTTTTTAAAAGTAGTGGGTTTAGCAAAATAAAATCCCATGCCTTCATCGCAACTCACATCAATGATTAATGTGCCTGCCCTCAGACTAGATTTTTCCTCTTCAATGACAAAATTGACAGGATCATTGGCATCTTGATAGGTACCGTTAATGATGATTTCCGATTCACTGATTAAATCCAATAAGGGTCGTTCAGTTCCATCATGTTCTACAATTTTTAATCTAGGTTCATTGAGACCTCCATTCTTGATACGGACATAGTTTACATCTAAGACCTCTTCTCGGACTTCATGATCAGGTCGCTGGATACATATGGTAATATCTCTAAAGCCATGGGCTTTTAACGCATAAATGGCACCTCTACTGACGGCGCCAAAACTAAAGATGATTACTTTTCTCTGATTGCCATAATGTCCATCTATCCCCTTCAGTTGTAAGGCATGAATGACCGCACAATAACCAGCCATTTCATTGTTTTTATAAAAGGTATGCCTTCCAATCTGTTCATTGGGACTCCAAACAAACATATCCTCAAATGCAATGAGGGTGAGCTTTCGATCAATGGCAGCTTGTGTGACGTGCATTTGCTGGGCGCAATGGTGATAACCCCAGAGTATTCCCCCTTCTTTCAATTCATTGAAATCTGATAATATAGGTTTGGCTATGATCGCCGTTCCTATATCTGATAATATCTCTGACCTTGTAGCCATTCCTCCCGTTTGCTTTGCGATTTCATCATCTTCAATATGAAAGGGTTTGCCATATCCTTTTTCAAAAATGAGCTTTTTGCGGATATGCTCAGGAAGTCTAAGTAAATGCTCAGGGTGAATAGGTACGCGTCTTTCATCTTCTTTTTTGGAAGTTCCAATAATACCTATCTTTGATAAATCCATATGATTTCCTTTTTAGTTGAAGCCAAACATCGCTAATGAAATGAGCGTGGCTCTGTGATCAGTTTTTTATAAATAGATGGCTGGCTAGGGATCAGGCATTAAATTGACCTCTAGTGTATCAATAATCAGGAAGGCTAAATGAAAAGAGACCTTTAGTTCACTGTAAAATCGTGCAGTGTAAGATTAATATCAACAGATAATTAATAATTTGTAAGATACACGAAGTAATGACACCTTTGAGGAATAACGAGAGAAACCTCGGATTATCCTTTGATATTGAATCGAAGCATAGTGACCAAATGATAGGAAAGCTGCGGCTCACTAGAGTTATTTAGGGATGACTGAGGTGTATTTAAATGAGGCTGTTCTTAAGATACCTTATTTGGGAGGGGATATTTATTTTTGGGAGTTAATACATTAAAGTTGAAATTCATAGATCCTAAAAACAGATTTATGCTTTAGCTCAAATTAAGTGTTTTAAGGATCATATTGATGCTTATCTAATGACTGCTATTTAGATTAAAAATTAAATGAGATCCCATATTAAAAGTAGTTGTGAGTTATTGTGAAAGCAAGTAGATATAAAAATGAGTATTTGTGTAGACATATTAATGCTTGCGAATCTCAAAAAAGATTATTATTGTCTGAATGTTGATCTAAAAACCATAAATGCACACTTTTCTATAGAAAAATCGTTTGACATAAATTAGACAATTAAATATATGAATAAGATGAAATACAGCCCTAAACTTATCACTGCATTATGGCTGCTCCTGCTAGGGAGCTGTACCCAGTTGTCTGAAAAAAATCAAAAAACGGCGGGGGAATGGAAAATAGATTTTTTGGATGATTTTGAACGTTTTAACCCTGATAACTGGCAGGATCAACGCATTTGGGTAAATAATGAAACGCATTGTTACGTACCCAATAATGAATTTGATACCAGAGAAGTAAGTAATGGAACCTTAAAAATTAAAGTGATTAACCTCGGAGAGAAACGTCCTTGCGATAATATAGACAAACACGGTAACCAACATCCCAATACCGAGTATGTGGCTGGGCGAATAGCATCAAAAAATCTAAAAGAATTTGTAAAAGGCAAATGGACAGCCAGATTAAAATTGGCGAGTAATGGTGAGCCCAGCATGTTTCCCGCTTGGTGGATACTCGGAGCACAAAATAATGAATCACCTATTCAGCAGTCAGATGAGATTATTTGTTGGCCATTAACGGGATCTGGAGAAATTGATATTTTTGAACATCATGGAGATCATCAAAAGAACGAATTTACCACTGGAGCCATTAAAAGTTTAGGGGAGTGCGACCAAGGGGATTGGTGGAGTCATCGTAAAGGAGTGGAGGCAACGCTAAACGAATTTCATGAATACTCCGTTGAATGGCAAGGGAGTGACTTGGTTTATCGGCTTGATGGCATTGAAGTTTATCGTAATATTGGAGAAGGAGATAAATATCCAGAAGCCATGTTCGCCATATTAAACTTTGCAAAAATTACCGACCAGCCTATGACAGGCATTTGGGTGATGGAAGTGGATTGGGTAAAACACGAAAGAAGAAGTTGAGTTTTGGTGCTGCTGATTGACGCATATTGAGCAGTATTATAAGGATCAACAAAATGCCCTTTATGAACAGAAAAATAGGTCTTAAGGCCGATATAACTTAACAATACCCACGAACTAATATTCAATGGTTGCGAGGTATAATCTGATACCAGTCATTAAACGCAATTGATCAATATGAGTAGAATCATCTCACTACGCTATTTACGTGATAAAAGGTGTTTGATGGAGGCAGACTTGAAATAAAAGCGGGTAATAACTTTGATTTACTCTTATTGAAATCCAAATAATAGCTTGTATATGAAACGTAGAAAACAGATTTGGGAGAGATCAATGAAGAAATGATCAGATACTTGATCCTCTCGAATAATGAATAAATAGGCCTCATTTGACTTCCGAAATACAATGAGGTATTAAATATAAAAAATCACTTTTGTTAAGCAGATTTTTAATTTCAAACAAATTTGCTTAGAGTTAAGGCTCATTAGTCTAGAGCGAGTAACCTGAGATTTTTTTTTGCCTTAATTCAAAATAAAGCTTAATGAGGTCCAAATAATTAGATTATATAAATTTTCTTTCTTGAAGATGAAGATTTATTTTGAGTCTTATGAAATTATATAATATTAAACATATGAGTAAAGGAGGAGTTAAAGATGTTTTAGATCCAAAGGATGTTAACGCCTATGGTTTTTATAAGTTACGATGCATTAAGAAAGTGTTATTCGAACTCGCTCAAATACTCCCTAAAAATATTATCAGTTTTAAAATAGCACTCATATTACGAAAAATTACCTTGCGAAATAAGGTTAAAATTATTGATCAAACTCAATTTGACTTAAAGCTCAGATTGTTTCCAATGGATAATTTAGGTGACCGGTTTTTGCTGTTTCTTCCGAAATTTTTCGAATATGATGAATTCCAGCTGATGTCACAGTGTTTAAAAGAGGATAGTATTTTCATTGATATTGGAGGAAACATGGGCATTTACAGTCTTATATCGGCGAAATACATCAATAAAACGGGTAGGATTTTGTCATTTGAGCCTAATCCGAAGATGATTGAACGTTTTAGATTTAACATTAAAATTAATGAGTTTGATCAATTGATTGAGCTGAATGAAATTGGAATTGCTGATAAAGAAATGACTTTTAGTTTAGCATTATCAAAGAAGAATTTGGGAGGCGCAAGTATTGTAAAAAATTTCGGAGAGGGCAATGTAATGGTGAAGTGCAGACCTTTACTCGACGTATTAAAAGAAAATGAGATTACCAAAATTGATTTGCTCAAAATTGATATTGAAGAAGCAGAACCCCTTGCTTTAAATCCTTTTTTTCAAAACGCCCCAAGAGCATTATTTCCTAAAATAATCTTTATTGAGTCTGAAGATAATATTGACCTTATCAAACTTGGATACAAGTTCATTAAGAGAACAAGAGCCCAAAATTCCATTTATGTTTTAGATTAAAAAAACTAGGTTCAATTTTTTTAATAGAATAGATATGAAAAAGTGGGAGTCTTTTTATTTTTGCCTGATAGCCAAAGAAAAGTCTGCAAATTTTAAGTTGATAATAAAAACCATTTTCTAAAGACTTTGATTTAGATCGTCCTAATTTCAAACAAAATTTAATAAGAAACGGCCAATGGTAGGCAAGGAGAGAGGCTTACTGAGGATAGATATTCCATAGGATGCTAACAGAAAGCATTCAATAAAGGGTAAGACGATTCAATAGGATAAAAAGAGGCATCTGTACTAATAAATAAAGGGCCGATGGTGACTTATTACAGCCGAGATTAAAGTAAAGAGGGGTAAAGAAAATAGAATGTAGGGGGCGTATATATTATCGAGTAGTGTCAAAATAAAATAATAGATTATGTAACTTGATGAGTATAAAGCAATGTGGCGAGAGCTAATTCAAGCATTCAGATGAATAAATACGATTACATTATCATTGGAGCAGGTTCTGCAGGTTGTGTTTTAGCCAATCGTTTGTCTAAAAATCCCGCAAATCAAATATTACTTATTGAAGCAGGCAAACGGGATAAAAAAGTAGAGATTGGTATCCCCGGAGGCTATGGAAATTTGCACCGATCTACCGTCGATTGGGGCTTTTCTACGGTTCCACAAGAGCATGTGAACAACCGAAATATTTATCTACCCCGTGGCAAAACATTGGGGGGCTCCAGTTCAACCAATGCCATGGCCTATGTGCGTGGAAATAAGGCTGATTATGATGAATGGTCTGATCTGGGAAATAAAGGCTGGTCATTTGATGAGGTGCTTCCCTATTTTAAGAAATCAGAACATAATGAAGATTTTAACGACCATCATCATGGCCATCAAGGGCCATTAAATGTGACCCTAGGTAAGGATTTTCAAACACCTTATGCACAGGCTTTTCTAGAGGCCTGCCAGCAATCAGGCATACCCAAAAACAGGGATTACAATGGGGCCAATCAATTGGGGGCAAGTTTATTTCAGTTTACCATCAAGGAAGGAAAGCGCCAGAGTACGGCAGTAGCATTTTTGAAACCGGTGATGCATCGGCCTAATTTAACGGTGATTACCGAGGCTCGGGCCAGTGAAATCATCATAGAATCCGATCGCGCAGTGGGCGTGGCTTATCTCAAGTCAGGCAGTATTCAAAAAGCCTATGCTTTAAAGGAAGTCATTTTATCAGCAGGGGCTTTTCAATCACCACAGTTACTCATGTTATCAGGTATAGGCCCTCAAGAGGTACTGAAACGCCATAAAATCTCGGTGAAAAAAGAGTTGCCTGGGGTGGGACAAAACTTACAAGATCATCTTTTTATTAATGTTTCCAGCTTGGCACTTCAGCAAGAAGGGTTTAATCATCAATTTAAGCCTTTAAATCAAGTGAAAGCCCTGATCAAGTACTTGATTAATCATAAAGGTCCCTTGGCATGCAGTGCCCTAGAAGCAACGGCATTTTTTTCTTTGAATGCAGGAATGCAACCCGATCTCCAATTTCATTTTACGCCCTTACATATAGGAGACGATTATGTTCCTGACCTTTACAACACCAAAACTTACCCTACTTACGACGGTTATACCATTGCACCTACCTTATTGAAACCGAAAAGTAGGGGTTATGTGGGATTAAGTTCAAATGATCCAATGGATGCCCCATTGATTCAACCTAATTTCTTGTCTGCGGAAGACGATTTAAAAATGCTTATTTTAGGCGTTAAAAAGGCATTAGAAGTTTCGAAAGCAGCGGCTTTTAATCTGTTTAGGAAAGCCATCATCGTACCTAAAGGAGAATCAGAGAAACAGATTATTGAGCACATTAAAAAGGGATTAGAAACGGTCTATCATCCGGTGGGGACCTGTAAAATGGGTCACGATGATTTGGCAGTAGTGAGTGATACCTTGCAGGTACACGGTATAAAGGGACTGCGAGTGGTAGATGCTTCCATCATGCCTACCATTGTTTCTGGAAATACCAACGCAGCGGCCATTATGATTGGGGAGAAGGCAGCGGATATGATTTTGGGTCAGTGAAGAGATGGAGGTCGACCATTGAAGACTTAGCCCAATATTGAAGACTTAATCAGTAATAAAAATGGATGAAAAGCGGATTAAAAAATTGCTCAGTCTATCAACAAGAGGACATCATTTGGCAACTACACCGAGTCGGATAGACCATGCCTTATTCATGGAGGCGAAACAAAACCGGTATGATCCTGAAGATAACCTGTCAGGCTCATTTCCGTTGAATGTAGCCGAAAATCAAGTGATGGCACCAGTCATAAAGGCGAAATTGATGACCCTTCTCAAAAACAATGAGATGCCGGATTGGGTTATGGGTTATACGCATTATTTGGGGCATCCTGAGGTAAGAATGATGATTGCACGATTTATGGAGCAACACTTATGCGATTGCACCATTCATCCTGATACCTTGGGGCTATCGGCCGGGGCAACAGCCATTGTGGAGGTGACTGCTTTTTTATTGGCCAATCCAGGAGATGTAGTGGTCATCCCAGCCCCTGCTTATCCGATGTATACCAATGATTTTGGTATCAAGGCGGGGGTCAGCCGCTATGATCTTCAAACCCATGATAACCTGCAAGAAATAGGCACAAAGGCACCCGTAACGACTGATTTATTGGAGCATGCTTGGGCCACATTGAAGGCCGAAGGTCGGTGCTTTAAAATATTATTGATTTCTTCACCCGATAATCCAACGGGCTGCAGGTATGAGGAAGACCAATTGCGTGCGCTGGCACGTTGGTGTATCGAGCATCAGGTTCATATGATTGTCAATGAAATCTATGGACTTTCCTTGATTGATACGACTCATCGTGATCATCCATCGAGTGCGCATGGTCAAGATGAATATGTATCTTTTGCCAAAATCATGGAAGAATTTGCCTCGGACTACCTACATCTCTGGTATGCATTTTCTAAAGATTTTGGGATGTCAGGGCTTCGTTGTGGGGTAGTGCATTCATTAAACAAGGGCTTCATAGCCGGGCTCGAAAACATCAATGTGCCACACATGGTATCAAATATGTCTCAATGGATGATCAAAGAAATGCTCAGTGATGATGAATTTATAAAAAACTATATTGAGCAGAATAAAAAGCAGATTACCCGAAGTTATCAATGGGTAGTAGTTGCTTTGAAATTATTAGATGTCCCCTTCATTCCGAGTAGAGGGGGGATATTTGTCTGGATCGACCTTTCTAGTTACTTGGATGCAGATAGCGACGAGGCTGAAATAGCACTTTGGATGAATATCTATAAACAAACTGGTGTGCTTTTGACCCCAGGCCTAGAATTTAAGCATTCCAAAAAAGGACTTTTTAGAATGGTTTATACGGCAGTTTCTTTTGATCACTTGAAGGTAGCTGTGGAACGGTTATCAGCTTATTTAGGGCAGTTTAAAATTAGATGAGGTAGGACTTCGTTGGGGCCTATTGGTGTAGGTAGAAGTGATAGATCGGGATAGGTGTGATGGATGTCTGTTAATGAGGTTTTGCAGTTTTGACAATTGCCTTTTGAGTTTAGATTTTTTCAAAAGGGTCAGACTTTCTTTTCTGCATTTTTTAGGTTGTGGTATCCTTCTTGGGATGAACTCCAATCAAATAACGACCAAAATTTGTCTCAGTAAGGGATTTACAGATCCTATTTCGGTCGTTTTTGTTAAACCGTTCGTCAAATTAAACCTGCTTGAAATTTGAAATTTTAGAGGGTGAGTCAAATTCGTGTTAGATTTGACTATGCAAGCCATCAGTGTCTTTGATATTTTCAAAATAGGGGTTGGGCCTTCGAGTTCACATACGTTAGGTCCATGGAACGCGGCCTTAACTTTTGTCCAGCTACTTGACCTCGAGGCGCTAGATAGGATACAAATAGACTTATATGGTTCTTTGGCCAAGACAGGCAAGGGGCATGCGACCGATAAGGCCATTATACTTGGATTGATGGGGCATCAACCGAAATCAGTTGACATTACTCAGATTGATCAAATGATTCTTGAGGTGCAAAAATCCAATATCCTGCTCATTAAATCCAAAGAAGTGCATTTTGAGGTATCCAAAGACATTATTTTCAATTCTTATGTGCATGAGCGTCATCCGAATACATTGATGTTTAGTGCCTTTGCTGAGGAAAAGTTACTTAAGCAACAACTTTTTGCCTCCGTGGGTGGGGGATTTATTGAAAGTGAAACTCCCGGAGAGACGCCACACTCCTTAGGAGATTTCCCATTTCCTATCAACAAAGGGGTAGATATTTTAGCCTATACGAGCAAAAAGGAGTGTGCGATTTCAGATATCGTGTTACAAAACGAGCTGACTTTGCAAACCATTGAAGAGATAGATCAGCAAATTACCTTAATTTTTGAAACCATGCTAGAGGCTATTTATCAGGGTTGTTGTGCGGAAGGGACCCTACCTGGGGGCTTAAATGTATCTAGGCGGGCCAAAAAAATATATGATCAGCTCACGGATCCATTTGTTCATGCCACAAGAGATGAATGGATGTCAGGTATTCAAAATGGATCTAAAGATTTTAGTGTCATCAATAAGTGGGTAAGTTGTTTCGCCCTTGCCGTAAATGAACAAAATGCTGCGATGGGAAGAATTGTGACTTCGCCGACCAATGGTGCGGCAGGTGTCATTCCCTCAGTCCTTCTTTATTATATACTTTTTTGCGATTACGGGGGCATAGAAGAGGTTAAGAAATTTCTTTTTACTGCAGGAGAAATCGGGTGTTTATTCAAAAAAGGGGCAACTATTTCAGCAGCCGTAGGAGGCTGTCAAGCTGAAGTGGGTGTATCATCGGCAATGGCAGCTGCTGGATTGGCTGAGGTGCTGGGGGGTGCCCCTGAACAATGTCTGATGGCAGCAGAAATCGCGATGGAGCATCATCTTGGATTGACATGTGATCCGGTCAAAGGATTGGTCCAAGTGCCTTGTATTGAACGAAATACCATGGGTGCCATCAAGGCGATTACGGCCGCAAATTTGGCATTGGAGAGTGATGCTTCGGCCGCTATTGTAAATATTGATACGGTCATTCAGACCATGTGGGACATCGCCAAAGACATGCATACCAAATACAAAGAAACCTCAGAGGGAGGGCTGGCCATTAATCTATCCGTCATTCATCCCAATTGTTAATCAGGGTATCAGTTTGATTAGATTCAGAGAATGAAGTGCGCATCAATAGGTTTTTTATCTGAAGTAAAATAAACGGAAACCTGATTTTTCTCCATTTTAATCTTTTGCTTCAGTTATTATTTAGAATGTTTCATACATGGGTTTGCCCCTTGGCATCTTTTGACTGCAAATTATTTTTAAATGCTTAAGAGACCTATTTATAAGTGAAGGGTTCATTTAACTTTAAATATCTTCCAGAACGATAGCGAATTATGTTTAAATTACTCTAGTTTGATTGATGAAAATGAGCGGTTCATGGGTTGATTTTTATACTCGTCAGAACCCTTTCAATTTATAATTTATAAAATTTAGCTATGAAAAAAATCATATTTGGTTTGATGCTCATGGGAGTGTTGAAAACCTTAGGACAAGAATCTTTGACTTATCAAATACCATCAAAGGAAATATATGATCTTGTTGACGTCTCCTTGGCGCCTTCTGTTGTGATGGATGATGCCAAAAATTTCATGATCTTTTTGTATCGTGAAACCTATAAGAGTATTGAAGATTTATCGAGTGAAGAACTGAGGTTAGCAGGATTGAGAATTGACCCTAAGACCAATATTGGAAGTAGGATTACCTATTATAATAATCTAAAAATACAAGATTTAAGGACTGATCCAGTCTCTTTGATTCAAGTCACAGGTCTGCCTAATAAACCCAAGTTGACCAACATAACATTTTCACCAGATCAAAAAAAAATAGCCATGACCCAAACGACCGCTTTGGGAGTAGAAGTATGGTATGTAGATCTATCGACCTTTGCCGCTAAAAGACTCACGAAACCTAAGGCCAATGCCAATTTAGGACAAGTCATTCATTGGTTTAAGGACAGTGAGCGTTTATTGGTCAAAATGATTCCTAAGGATAGAGCAGCATTGATCAACCCCAAGTCTGCCATTCCTTCTGGACCTACTGTTTCGGTAAGTGATGGCCAAGAAGCACCCAATAGAACCTATCAAGATTTATTGAAAAACAAAAATGATGAGTATAATTTTGAACAATTGGCACTTTCTGAGCTGTATAAAGTGTCTTTGAAAGGATCTTCGGTGCCTTGGCTGGGAAGTGCCATGTACCAAGACATAAGTTTTTCACCTGATGGGGAATACATAATGATCTCTGCGATCAAAAGGCCTTTTTCCTATTTGGTCCCCAACAGTAGGTTTCCATCTACACGCATTATTTATACAAAAGAAGGACAAGAGGTGAGTACCGTTGCACAGGTACCTTTAATGGAAAATTTACCCAAGGGTTTTATGGCGGTACCCTCTGGAAGAAGGAGTTTTAGATGGAGGAATGATCAACCTGCCAGTTTGGTTTTCGTGAAAGCACTTGATGAGGGCAATCCTGATAGTCTAGTGGCGTTTAGAGATGAAGTTTTTCAGTTAGAAGCACCTTTCGATGAAATGCCTAAGAGTATGTTAAAGACTCAAAATAGATTTTCAAGTATTATATGGGGAAATAAGAATCTTGCCATAGCTTACGATTATTGGTGGAATACACGAAATAAAAGAACTTATTTATTTAACCCTGCGCTTCCAGAGGGAGGGGTTGATCTCCTTTTTGATCAAAATTATCAGGATGCATACAATGATCCGGGTAGCTTTATTACCAGAAAAAATAAACTAGGCCGGAAAGTTTTAGCCCTGAAAGGGAGTCGAGCTTATTTAAAAGGTGATGGCTTTTCTGACGAGGGTCAATTCCCTTTTTTAGATGAAATAAATCTTAAATCAAAAATAAAAAATAGACTGTATCAATCTGACTATAAAAATAAATTAGAACGATTCATCGATTATGATATTGATGAAAATCAGCTTTTAGTGCGCATAGAATCACCCAACGATTATCCCAATTATTTCATTAGAGATTTTGATCAAGGTGATCTTAAACAAATGACCCAGTTTGAAAATCCATTTATCAGCATAAAAGATATTCATAAAGAAGTGATCTCATATAAGAGAGCCGATGGGTTAGAGTTATCAGCCACATTGTATTTACCGGTGGGTTATGATAAGGAGAAAAAAGAAAAAATGCCGATGATCCTCTGGGCCTATCCAAGAGAATTTAAAGACCCATCAAGTGCGGCACAAAAGACGTCTAATTCCAATACCTTCACTTATCCCAATTATGGTTCTCCTATTTATTGGGTGACGAAAGGATATGTGATTATGGATAGGGCTTCTTTTCCTATTTTGGGAGTGGGGGATACAGAGCCCAATGATACTTTTATAAAGCAATTGGTGGGCAATGCCAAAGCAGCCATCGATGCCGCTGATGCGCTGGGTTATATTGATAGAAAGCGGGTTGCGGTGGGCGGCCACAGTTACGGGGCCTTTATGGTAGCTCATTTACTTTCAAATTCTGACCTCTTTGCTGCGGGAATTGCTAGAAGTGGTGCCTACAATAGAACGCTGACCCCTTTTGGTTTTCAAAGTGAGCAACGCAGTTATTGGGAGGCGCCTGAGATTTATTACAATATGTCACCCTTTATGCATGCGGATAAAATGAAAACCCCCTTATTGTTGACGCATGGAGAGGCGGACAATAATTCAGGTACCTATCCCATGCAAAGCATTCGATATTTCAATGCCCTTAAAGGGCTGGGTGCAGAGGTTCGTTTGGTCCTTTTGCCCAAGGAAAGTCATGGATACCGTGCCAAAGAGAATATTCTCCATTTGCTTTGGGAGCAAGATCAATGGTTGGAAAAATATGTCAAGAACAAAGATTAGTACTTAGCTTTAGGTTGAAGAGAATATGAATATTTTCAGATAGGTGTATATTATCTTACATGTAGTTAAATAAGACACCTATATCACGCCCCAGTAAAACCCTTGGAGAATTCATTATTGAAAACCAAAGTGCTTTCAAATATTCCTCTGGAGAGTTATCGAGATTGATTAACGCCATAACTTTAGCGGCAAAGGTGGTTAATCATGAGGTAAACAAAGCAGGCTTGGTAGATATTTTAGGAGACGCACACCTTATTAATACCCAGGGCGAGGAGCAACAAAAACTTGATATTTATGCACACAGAAAATTCATACAAACTTTAACAAACAGGAATATTGTCTGTGGTATTGCTAGTGAAGAAGAAGAGAATTTCATCCGAGTAAACAGTATGGATCAGAAAAATCAAAATAAATATGTTGTTTTGATTGATCCTCTTGATGGCTCCTCTAATATTGATGTAAATGTTTCCGTAGGTACCATTTTCTCAATTTATCGACGTATTACTCCTTTGGGAACGCCTGTAACTGAAGCAGACTTTTTGCAGGCTGGCGATCATCAAGTAGCTGCAGGATATATTATATATGGTACCTCAACTATGTTAGTCTACACCACAGGAAAGGGAGTGAATGGCTTTACCTTAAATCCAGCATTAGGGGCCTTTTACTTATCTCACCCCAACATGATTTATCCTGAAAATGGATCAATTTATTCTATTAATGAGGGAAATTATATTCATTTTCCACTAGGGGTAAAAAATTATATTAAGTATTGTCAAATGGAATCAGAGGATCGCCCCTATACCTCGAGATACATTGGTTCTCTCGTGTCAGATTGCCACCGAAATATGATAAAAGGAGGTATTTACTTGTATCCGGAAACGGCTAAGAATCCGAGTGGAAAACTTCGTTTACTATATGAATGTAATCCGATGGCTTTTATTGCGGAGCAGGCAGGAGGGAAAGCCATTAATGGAGAAAAGCGAATTATGAGTATAAAACCAACATCATTACATCAGCGGGTCGCTTTTTATTGTGGGAGCCGTAAAATGGTAGAGGAATTGGCAGATTTCATTTTAAAAAATCCTTAATGAGTGGTTTTTTAAACTTTTGACAGAAATAAAAAGCCTAAACGTTCCTTACTGCATACTAATCCATAAATATTTCAAACCAATGACGATACTGATTAATGAAAAGTACTCCCATCTTTAGCCATTTTAATCAAAGTCTTGGCAGGAGCAAAGCGCTCACCATAGGTGCTTCTGAAGTCTTCCATACGCGCTACAACAGGAGCGATGCCCCAGGTATCTAATGCTCGAAAGGGTCCTCCTGTAAAAGGCAAAAATCCAATGCCAAATACAGCGCCTAAATCGCCATCTGTGGGATTCGC
>Ga0233426_10000868_pt1 | contig 29947 bp, 30 predicted proteins | sample SI_118_April2016_6_FD_179875 | JGI IMG/M metagenome (GOLD analysis project Ga0233426, IMG submission 179875) | Seawater microbial communities from Saanich Inlet, British Columbia, Canada - SI_118_April2016_10_MG | ecosystem: Environmental > Aquatic > Marine > Inlet | place: Canada: British... | reverse complement strand
TATTGCTTTTTCCGTTCCAACAAGCCAAGAATCTATTCGAGTAGAATGCCCTGATACAGGCTGGTCAGTGTTTATCGGTGTAAAACTAATAAAATATTCGAAGGTGCTTACCTTTAATAGAGATATGCTAGTCGGGGACAAAATTACTCTAGCGAACGTTCAATTAATTGAAATTCCGGATCGAATCTCAGGCGCTATATCTAATAAAGCTGCCGCGGAGGGCATGACGCTTAAAAGGGATGTAGAAGCAGGTGATTTGGTATTACAAAGCTTGGTGGACCGCACCATCACGGTCTTTATGGTAAACAAAGATATTCTCTCTGGAGAGAAAATTACCATCGATGATGTAAACCTTGTTGAAAAGTCGATAAAAAAAATTGGTAATCAACACCAATTTCCATTGCGATTACTCTCAACCGCTACTGCCTCCGGTGACTTACTAGCAGGAACTATTCTCTCGAAAAAAGACTTAAATATTGAAACACTGCTGGTTATGAGTACTAAAACAATTCAGCGGGGACAGATCGTGTCCAGCGCAAATATAAAGGTACAACCTTTTTATGGGAAGGTGCCAAATGATGCTTTAATCCAGCCACCAAACAACATCATTATGCAGGCGCGCAGAACCATCAGAGCAGGTCAAGTCGTTCGAGCATCAGACTTACAAGAAGGCACTTTAGTTACAAAAGGTGATAGTATACTGTTGGTCATAAGCAAGGGTGCCCTTGAAATATCTACGCCAATGGTCGCAAAAGAAAATGGCAAAATTGGTCAACAAATTACGCTGATCAATCCTGAATCAGGGGAACAAGTCAAAGGAGTGATTATCGGCCCTGGAAAAGCTTCTGGCCTCTAAATAAAATAAATGAAAAAATATATTAAAGAATAGTAAAGTAGTGCCGATGTAGTAGACGAAGAGTAGAAAGGGTAATCGCCCAAAGGAAAAATCATGACAGACGCTATTTCGCAACTAAACAAGCCGGTAACACCTGCCACTGTCAGTGCTGAAAAGCCCAAGCAAGCTGCGCCTGAAGCACCAGCAGCTGAAGCACCTAAAATTGAACGAAGAGCTGATGAATTTGTTCTTAGCGCTCAAGCTGAAAAGGAACTTTCAAGTGCTGAGTTTGATGAAGTGCTAGTTTCTCGCATTAAGACAGCTATCGCTGAAGGTAACTATCCGGTTGATGCTAAGAAAGTTGCAGAAAAATTTGTTGCTCTTGAGAGTATGATTTACGGAAAATAAATCGTAGTTCTTAAGTTAGGCTCCCAAACACAAGGACTCTTGTCCTTGTGTTTCTTGCTGTGTGGATGATTTAACAAAACTAATGCAACACTATTCTTGATCAAATGAGCTAGTTTTATGGAAAATAAGACACTGTTAAACCAAGCTTTAAATAAAGCTGCTGCACTGAAGGTCCTATTGGAGGACGAGTTTAAGGCATTAAAAGTTCAGCAATTGGATGTTTTTGAATCTCTGCAACAAGAGAAGCTAGATATACTGACATTTTTAGCTAGCGACTCTTTATCCAGCTACCTGAAGACTAACGCAGAAATATCTACTGAAAAAGATACCGCCCTAGCGTCATGGGACAATATTATTACTATAATTGGTGAATGCAAAGACCTGCACCGACGCAATCAGATTTTGATCAACCGAAAAATCGAATCGGTAAAAGGCGCATTACAAACTATTCAGTCTCCCAGTACCGCACCCTCAGTTGATGTATACGATCGTCTTGGCAAAATGAAATCTAGGCGGGGGCCAAAGCGGGCTAGAAACGTATAGCTAAGGTGTGTTATCTGTAGGATTTATACCTTTTAACCAATATGCCCAAGATAGGATAACGGCCACCGCGACATACAGATGCTCTGGAATCTCAGCATCAAGATCCAAGTCACCCAACAATTCGACTAGTTGGGGATCCTCAGCGATGTATACTCCCTGCCTTCTGGCCTCAGCAATAATGCTCTCTGCGTTAATTCCATCAGCTTTAGCGGTAATAATAGGAACAGGATTTTCACCATACTCGATAGCGATGGCCTTCTTTTTAGATTTATATCTCATGTGCTCACATCCAGTACGTGTCCGGGACCGGTCAACGATGAATCTATACTCGGTCGTGCAGCATTAAGAACTGTTAATTTATTTAAGGTTAAGTCAAACCCTTGCAAAGACTGCTGTAAGATATTCGATGCAGCTTCTGCTTTGCTAGCTGAATCAGACCAAGAAGCCCACAAAATCATATCTATTTCTCTATTGGCTTTAACCGTTGTTTTCAGCCAAAGTGGTCCTAAATCCTCAGCATCTGTATGGAGGTTTATAACCCAATCTGAAGACCCTCCATCATCTTTAGCAGCACCTCGCTCAAAATTCACCTCCACCGGATTAGCATCACTAAAAGGGATTACAAAATGATAGGAAATTTGCTGACTTTGCCTTGCTTGAAGACCCTCTATCTGGTGGCCCTCTATTTCATCTACTAACTGCCCAACGGACGCTTTCAATTCAGAAGTCAATTTTCCGTCGACCAATAGTTTGCGCATGAGCTGCTTTACATCCAAGCGACTTTGCATTTGGCGGGATAAAAAGAATTCTCCAAATAATCCCGATGCAACTAATGCTTGACGTATATTATCAGGCGACACATTCGCCATACTTAACAGTAACTGGCTGAAACGTTGGGTAACCTCCGCATCACCCATCTGGCCAAGAAAAGCTTGCATGGCACCTGGCTGGAAAAGAGCCGCCTGAATAGATGGCTGATCGGGACGATAAAGAAGGCTTAACAATCGCGGCGAGGTCGCCACCGCAGATCCTGCAACCGGTATAGCCGCGTGATGAACGGCAACAGGCCTTAAGGTTTTTCCATTAGAGGTGGACTCAACGCGAAAATCAATGCGATCGCCCTCTTTAAAACGCTTACCAGCAGCCCACTCTAATTCACGGTTATTCAATAACAAAACTGCAGCCCCGTTTCGCGAAGCAATAATACCTCTTATCACTTGATTGTCGGCTAGTCCGACATCTCTGGCAAGCTGCTCGGAAACACGCACAACCGCAACACTCTCCATAGACACTGGAGAAAGTCGCGGAACCATGTTGAGTTGCTCTGGACCTAACATTTTTTGAGCCTTGGCTATTAAGCCGTTAACCCCAGTAGCTTATGACAAAATGCACACTAAGGGTAGCTTATCCAGTTCTTACGCTTGCGATTTGCCGTAGCAATGTCTGGTGCTGCTGTCTTGAAAATTGCCTGATGTATATCGGCACTGGTAGGCAATTTTAAGGTTTTATTAGCGTATAACCAGTGAGGGTTGTTGCGTCTAAACGCATGAGAGTTTGCCGCTACAATTGCATCTCTTAAAATGACTTTCTTAACTGGAAAATCTGGGAGTTGAGATTTAATAATTGAGTCTAATGTATCACCAAACTGAACCTGGTAATCATTGTCGCCCATATTACCCAATCGTTGTAAAACTGACGTCTCAAGCTCAGCTGAAGACCAACTTTTAACCGACGAGGATGATTTACTGCATTTGCAATTAGGGTCTTCTGGCTCACCCACAAGAAACTGTAAGGCTGCTTCTGCCTCTGCAATGTCTGCAATTGCTTGCCTGTCCGTTAAGCCAGACATAGCAACTACTGTAATGAGCAGAAAATAAACAGGCTGCTTAGTATTGAGTATCATAATTTAGTCATCCTCTTTTCACCTCACACATTAACAACGGATATATAAATCAAAACTCAATGTAACCTATTGAGCATAATATGAATCTTAAAAATAAGTCGCAACCAGTGTCGAGAGATCGCTTTTTCTATTCCACTCAGGACCCGCCACCTGCTGTAACACCGCAGAGTGTATATTCACCGATTCTACCTTTGCTAAGGTAAGGCTAGATAACCCTTTGTCGGTTAGTGCCTGTTTAAGTAGATCTGGGTGGGTACTTATCAAAAACTGATCGCCTACAGTAATTCCGGCGACTCGCCCTGCGTTAATAACCAGTTTATTTTCATTCAAGCGACCATCCCTGATTTGAAATTGATGTGGCTTACAGGCCAAAGATTCACTCAACCCTTGAACAAAATCAGCCATAATAATTGACGTATCGGCTTCTAATGATAATGGTATTTTACCTTTGCTATAACCTCTACTAATCGCTGGATAATGTAATTTACCGCCAGTTTTCCATAGAGATAAATTGGTGCTTCGATCTACTAATGCAAGCTCATAAGTGATGTCCGCCGCTGGCCACGAGGCTTTTTCCGAACCTCTGCTAACTTGCGCTGCAGTAGATTTAAGAAATCTCGCCGATCGAGCAACACTCTGTTTAACCAAGCGAGAATAGCTGATATCGAACATATTAGTAGTCTCAGCGTGATTAAGTTTGATGTCTAGCCTATAAGGCACTCCATCGATTGATGTGCCAGATAAGTATTGATCATAGGACGAGGCATAGCTTACCTGAGAGCTTGCTGACCAATTTTTAGATAAACTTAGCCTGTTGATTAGGTGCTTTTCTATAAATCGTGCGACCTCCAAAAGCGAGTGATCTCCCACTTGATTAGCTTGACCATGTAAGCGATCAGAATCCACAATGTTAACTAGCACCTGCCGGCGAAGGTTGATTTTTGCCTCACGACATGACCGGTCAGGCATAACAGTTGCTTTCATAGTCGCCTTGGAGCCTCTTTTGGCCTCCTCAAGATATGACATAACACGAACTCCGCGAATCCCAGCGCTAGTAGAAAGCACTGATGACTCATGTAGTTTGCCGGTGTTGTCCATGTATGCCATCGAATCGACTTGCACCTCCGCCCCCAATGCCAAATCAACCAACGCCTGTTTAACCGTTCTTAATTTAATCTCCGCTGGATCTTGAGCAACCGAAGGTATGCCAAAAAGAAGTAATACGACACATATAACCCACTGCGGCATTACTCTGCTGCCAAAGAAATAAGGAGTAATCAAGGAACCAATTTTATTGGTAGCTAGCAGCATGAGTTAACGCCTTTCAAAAGGTTTTCAGTAATCATTTGACCATCGGCATTTCATTTTAAATCAGAGCCTGGCCAGCTTTTGCTGAGCCATAGACTCCAAATAAAGCTCTCGTAAATCATTGACGATAGAATTATTCAGCGACAAAGTAGTTTCGTAGGTATCTTCACCCACGGTAGTAATACTCACCAAACGAGCACCGTAAATAACTCCCTGAACGCGTGATCTAAAAGTGTCACTCTTAACAACCATCTCGGCAATGGTTGTTGTGGTATCTAGGTACTGTCCATAAACCTGCTCAAGAAGGGCCCTGTAGGCATCTAACTTAGATGCACGTATTGATAGAAGTCTCTGGTGCGCAGGGTTATCTCCTGCCTGAATACTTATCACCGCATAGCCTGTGGCAACAATATTATCATTCTGGTCGACAATGGTTGAAACTACAGCAGCATTGTAATCGCCGTTATTAGTAGCACAGCTTATCAATGATAATACCAAAAGAACGGCACCAACAAACCTAGATCTTCTTTGTAATGAACTTATTACTGACTGGCTATTTTTCATTGTAATTCCTACCGTGCATGTTGGGTGGGTCAAATTAAGTCATTAAGGATACCTTCATTTAGGCAGTTGCCAAAATAACTGTCTCCTATTAGTAGCTATCGACAGTTGCGGTAAAGCCTTGAGCATAAATAACTCTAAAACCACACTTGCAGACTTTAATAAGGTCAATAGAATAATTGCTAAAAAATGGCACGCATATTGCTTATATCTGAATAACTACGTATTTTAAGCCTCTAACATTCTGGCTTAAAATATTAACTAACTGAAATATATAGGTTTTTATTTGATGTCTACTGCACTGCTGTCAACCCTACGACAGGACATGTCGAAAATCGAACTCTCAGGGTTGGGAATTCCATTCATAGTCTTGTTGATTATTGCGATGTTAATTCTGCCGCTGCCATCTTTTTTATTAGACTTTTTATTCACCTTCAATATTCTTATAGGTGTGGTGATCATTATGATTGCCATCAATAGCTCGAAACCTTTGGACTTCTCATCTTTCCCTTCTATATTGCTAATCGCTACAATGTTGCGCTTAGGGTTAAATGTTGCCTCTACACGCTTAGTCCTAGTAAAAGGTCACGAAGGTCCCGATGCTGCAGGAAAGGTCATTGAAGCCTTTGGTGCTTTTGTTATCGGCGGCAATTATCTTGTCGGTTTTATCATTTTCTCGATCCTAATGATTATTAATTTTATCGTTGTTACCAAGGGCGCTGGACGAGTATCAGAGGTTATTGCACGATTTACCTTAGATGCTATGCCTGGTAAACAAATGGCGATCGATGCTGATTTAAATGCTGGTGTTATTGACCAAGACACTGCTAGAAACCGCAGAGAAGAAATATCACAAGAATCTGACTTTTTTGGCTCAATGGACGGTGCATCTAAATTTGTTCGCGGTGATGCAGTTGCCGGCCTTCTTATATTGCTTATTAATATAGTTGGCGGTCTTATTATAGGTTTAACTCAGCATGATCTCAGCTTTACCGAAGCAGGGAAAATTTATGTTTTGTTAACTATTGGTGATGGTCTTGTCGCCCAGATACCTTCGCTATTACTTTCTCTTGCAACAGCTATTATAGTCACCCGGGTAACCACCGCGGAAACGATGACTAATCAAGCTAAAAACCAGCTTGGCAATCCTGTTGCCTTAATTATTGCTGGAGGTATTATTATTCTACTGGGCTTGGTTCCTGGCATGCCAACACTAATATTTTTAGCCCTTGGGGGTGCCGCAACAGCTGGCGGTATGTGGCTATACAAAAATCCTACTGATCCTAATACTGCCGAAACAGCTGGTGAACTGCAAACCGAGCAGGCTCCAGATCCAATGCTTGAAGATCTAAACTGGGACGATGTTGAGCAAGTAGATCTCGTGGGCCTTGATATAGGTTATGGACTAATCCCGCTGGTTAATCCCGAAACGGGAGGACAATTGCTGCCTCGTGTGAAAGGTATTCGCAAAAAACTTTCAGCAGAACTTGGATTCCTAATCCAGCCAATAAGAATTAGAGACGATTTAGACCTTGATCCAGATGTATATCATATTGTTATGAATGGTGTAGTGCGCGGTAAGGGAAATATCAAGATCGGCAAAGAAATGGCCATTAATCCCGGCGAAGTTTTCGGTACATTACAAGGAGAGGCTACCAAAGAGCCTGCTTTCGGACTTGATGCCATTTGGATCGACCCCTCTCAACGGGACTATGCCCGAACCCTCGGATACACCGTAGTTGACTCAGCCACAGCGATTGCAACTCACCTAAATACCTTACTTAGAAATAACTCTTCGGAGCTTCTAAGTCATGATGAAACTCAGCAGTTACTAGATAAAGTCGCCGCACGTTCACCCAAATTAGTAGAAGATCTAGTACCAGGTAAACTACCACTAGCAACAGTAACTAAAGTGTTACAAAACGTGCTGAATGAAGGTGTTTCAGTGCGCGACATGAGGACCATTATTGAAGCTCTGTCGACTGAGAGTGCGCGAACTCAAGATGCAGACGAATTAACAGCAACGGTCAGACCTCGACTTGGCAGAATGATCGTACAAAGTCTTGTTGATGTAAACGACAGCCTACCAGTAATGACACTCAATCCTGGTCTAGAGCAGATGCTACACAACGTACTTCAGCAGAGCAGTAATCCTCAAAATGCTGTGATTGAGCCTCAACTTGCAGAGGGTCTTTTCCAATCGCTGGCAACTAATTCTCAGGAAGTGGAAAATCAAGGACACCCAGCTGTATTAGTTGTATCACCGGGAATACGTCCTTGGTTAGCAAAAATTATTAAACATCGGCTTGCAGATCTGACGGTGCTCTCATACAGCGAAATCCCTGATGATCAATCAGTACAGGTTGTCGCCACAATTGACGTAGACAATACCAATTAATTAAAAGGTTAAGAAAAATGGAGTTACAAAGAATTCTCGCAAAAGACACTCGTTCAGCAATGGAACAAATTCATACACTGTATGGAAGCGATGCTTTGGTGGTGTCTAATAAAAAAGCGAAGGGGAAAACTGAGGTCATCGTTGCTATAGAGATAGCCGCAGAAGCACAAACCATGCTTAATGATCTACAAGTACCACGACAAGAATCGCCTATACCAACACCAACAATGGGAGCTGATTTCCAACAAATAATGGAATCAAAGGTTTTTACGCCGTCCGTGACTGCTATTGAGCAATCATCAGTTCTAGATACGACTATTGTTGTTAAAGACAATATTCAAAATAGGCCTCAGGATGACAACAAAGACTACTTAAAAGCGCGAGAGCTGGTGGATCTTGTCAAATTAGAACTTCATGCTATGCGCAGAGAACTCAAAATTTCTCAGCAAATAGACGCACAATCAACAACCATAGACGGCGTTCCTCACTTAGCATCGCTCAAGGAGGCGCTGCAGTCCACAGGAATGCCCGCCCCACTGAGAATACTGGTTAATGATATTATTGCCGATAATGAAAATGTACCGTCGGCAATCAAAACAATTTCATCTATCTTTGGAAATGCTATTAACCATCTTAATGTTATTGACGATATGCGTGGTGTTCATATTATTGCCGGACGCCTAGGTATTGAAAATAGCGTTATGGCAATGCGTCTGGCACGACAAAAAGCCGCCACTTATGGAGCTAATAATGTCGCCGTGATCAGCTTTACTGATAACCAGTCAGATAATTGGAGTCAAACTCAGCTGTTTGGGCTCAACTCAGGCATAGAGACCTATAGAGCCAGTACACCGGCTATGCTGATGGAAATACTATCTCAGCTATCCTCTTATGAGTTAGTTATAATTGAAACAACTGGCCTCGAACTGGAAGTCAATTTAACAACATTTGCAAAACTAATACCTCATGCAAAGCAACACTTAGTGATATCCGCAGATGCCTCAGAAATCTCAACAAATAGATACCTCACAAACGAAGCCCTTAACTGGAGCTCTGTGATGCTGTCTCAATTGGAGTCAGACGTTTTCCCTTGGGCTGTGATAAATGCATTAATGGCTTCCCCCGTACCAGTGTCTCTTGCATCCTCTTCCTCTTCGGTAACAAAAGAAGCAACGTCAGTAAATGGTTTTTCACTAACTGAGAATGCGTTACTAAACCTACCGATGAGCACTATTTAAGCATCATTTGAAGAGGATTAAGAGCTATGAAAGAAAATCAGGAGTATGATAAGGTGAATGTCTGTTTTGAACGGTCTTTAAGGCAAAAAATATGAGCCAATCTAGTCCAACACAAGTAATCGGTATCGCCAGTGGTAAGGGGGGTGTTGGTAAGACAACCGTGTCTGCCAATCTCGCTGTAGCTCTTGCTGCTGCTGGCAAAAAAGTCATGGTTTTCGATGCCGACCTTGGGCTAGCCAATGCTCAATTAGCGCTTGGATGTAGAACTGAGTATAATTTTAGTCATGTACTGAGTGGAGAAAAAACGGTTCAGGAAATAATTGTAGAGGGACCGCAGGGGGTAAAACTTATTCCTGGATCAAGTGGCATTCAGCATATGGCCTCATTAAGCGCTAGTGAAGCCGCAGGAATAGTTCAATCTTTCTCAGATATAAGTGAGGATCTAGATTACCTAATTGTTGATCTTGCAGCAGGCTTATCTGATTCGGTAATGACTTTTTTAAGCGCTTGCCAATACCGTTTCATTGTTGTCAAAGACGACCCCTCATCCATAGCAGATGCCTATGCCACCATAAAAGTTATGATTCAGGATCTTCAGCTAAATGATATTTTTATAATCCCAAATTGTATGGACTCACATGGAGCAGGCGAAAGACTGTTTTTAGGTATTAATTCTGTTATAAAAACATTCTTGGGCTCTAGTGTCTCTAACTTGGGAACCATTCGATCTGACGAAATGGTACTTAGAGCAATTAAATCATCAAAGCCATTGCTCACTTTTGCCCCTTCTAGCGCCGCTACAAGGGATTTTTCTGCGCTAGCAAAAACCGTGATAAAACTACCCTGTGATACAACTATGTCTGGTGGATTACAATTTTTCTTTGAGCGGCTAGCCTTACAAAAAACGGTCAACAACTAAGGTAAATATATGCCTGATATCAACGATTATGCAGATATTCAAAACCTTAATCAGTCTAATGAAGGACTGCTTAAAAATATTGGTCTTGTAAAGCGAGTAGCTCTGCACTTAAAGACCCGAGTCCCTAACTTCATGGAGTTAGAAGAATTAATTCAAGTAGGAATGATTGGGTTAATTGAAGCAACCAAATCGTTTGATTCCAGCAAAGGAGTGGAATTTGAGGTTTTTGCTAAAAATCGTATTCGTGGTGCAATTTTAGATCAAGTACGAAAAATGTCTTATTTGCCACGATCAGCTATGGTTAATATCAGGGAGCATAATGAAGCTCAACAATTACTAGCGGGGCAATTAGGCAGAGAACCTACACAATCTGAAATGGCCGACTTCATGGAAAAGGACATTGAGGAATATCAAAAAGAACGAAATCATGCCAACAGGTTTCAAACTATTTCACTAGAATCTCAGGTTCCTGAAACGGTTGATCTTCCCAGTTCTGATGATAACGATCCAGAATCTATACTAGCGAAAGATCAGATGATGGAAGTTTTGGCTGAATCTATTGAGTCGCTTCCTGAGCGAGAAAAGACTATTGTCGCGCTCTATTATGTCGAAGAAATGAATCTTAGAGAAATTGGTGCTGTTCTTGAAATAAGTGAATCCCGCGTTAGCCAAGTTTTGTCTGCTACTGTCAAAGCTCTCAGAAAAAGTTTGGCTGACGAAGAATAATTATCGCTTAAGAGCACCGCTCTACTTACTTATAATCCCAATAAGTCGTAGGTCAATTAACTAGGGTGTTTTTAGCGAATAGAATATTAAATTCGGATCCCGAGGGACCTTAATAACCTGTTCCCCCGACTGGGCTTCCTGTAACATAGATTGTCGTTTCAACACAGCTAAGTAGTTTTCTCGTTCCAAAGTGACCAACGCTTTGACATCTGCATTTAAATTGGCCACGTTCTTTAAGCTTCCCTCAAACTTATTAATCCGTGAAGATAGGGACTCTATAGATGCCGACGCTTTACTGATGTGCTCGCCATGACTTTTGAGAGACGATTCTAAAACACTAATTTTGTTAGCAACTACAGTATTTTCAATAGCTACTTTCCTTGCTGCCATTTCAGGGATCTCGGTTTTTAGCGCGGTCACTGTAGTTGACAAAAGACCCTGTTGATCAGAGAACTGAGCCTGTATAATCCCCATTTCTTGTATGGTTTCATTGAGCTCATCAAAGGCTGACAGAGCTGCGTTCATATTAACAGCACGCTTGGTAAGGGCCTCTAACATATCATCGACTTGACCTACTTTGCTCGTTAACTGGGCGGCCATTAAAATAAAGGCTCCAGCACCAATGAACAATGTAGCCATGGCTCCGACATACATTTGCTTGCTTGCCGCGTTACGAGAGACCAACATTTGCTCAATTTTCTGAAGATTATCAGATTCAGGCGTACCTTCAGCTGTTGAATCTGCTGCTTGGTCAGTGGACTCTGATGCTGCTTCTACCTCAGCTTCTTTTTTTGTCTTGTCGTCTTCGTCGGCCATAGTCTTTCCATTTATTAAATCATTAAAACTGCAATAAAAACCTTTGTTTGTTTAAGTATCGACAGTAGCAACACCGGCTTTAATCAGAATTAATCGAAGGATAATTGACAAGATTCATTCCTTTTGCACCATCGGAATAATTGACTTGACTCCCAAATCCAAAAATCTGAGGGGATAAGAGGGTTTTCAGTGAAACCAACAGCCTCGATTTTCGACAAAAAAGGTCCAGATATAATAGCGAAGGCTTCTTGGCCGTTGGCGGTTATAGCCAATGTTGCGGCATTTTTTAGCACTGGATTTTTCTCAATGTAGCTTGCCAGACGCGTAGACCCTGTAACAACAGCGTGCTGTACGAAAAATGTGTCTTTGGGTAAAGACGTTAATATGGACTGCTTGGCACCACTTAAAGTCTCGCTTTCAACTATAACCATTTCCATAGGACTCGTTTCAACTATGGGTTGGTCCTCAGCTGGTAAAGTAGTTGAAATGGGCATGGCCTCAACAGGTGAGTCCACTGCAGTGACACTCTGTATGGTATTTGCTGCAGTTACATTTTCAGCGTTAACTTTAACGTTAATATCTTCCCCGTCTTCTGTAATGGACTGCGATTGAAGCGCTTCGCTAGGCTCTTCTATGATAGCTATTTTAGGATCAAATTCGGACGATTGCGCTTGTTCATTAGTTGCAGTTTGTGTCGCTATAATACTAAATAAATAATCTTTATATTTTTCTGCACCTACTGGATTCAATTGAGCCACAACAGCAAGTGACACTGAAATAACTATAAGCAGAAGTATTATTTTAGAACCAGCGCCGGACGATTTTGACACTCTACTTTGATCAAATTTATCTTGCTGCTTTTTCTTTGCAGACTGAGTCTGTGCCAACAATAATGCTCTTGAAGCATCTAAATTAGCACGTTGCGGATCACTGCCATCTTCATCTGTAATAACCGTCTTTTCAAACACAAAGCTTAATCCGACGTTGCTCAAGAGCTGTTTAGTTTGCTCTTCATAACCTTTGTCTCTAGCTGACTCTATTAGCGCGGTGGCCTCAGGGATTGACGGAAGATTAAGATACCAGCGATAAAGTTGCCTACTAATAGGCCTCAAAGCCTGATCATAGTCTGGCCAATGATTTTTATTTAGAAATAAAATTAATCTGACATTAATGCCTGGAAAGTCTTTTAACAGTCGCATTAACAAAATCCACTGCTCCTCATCAACCGCATTGGCATCATTCACAACAAGCAAAGTAGGCAGTACCTCTGGATCAGGCTGCTGTCGTGCTTGTTTCATAGTCATGCTCGCAAGCATTTCATTGAATCGGTCTAATAATGAGTTAGTATCAGTAGGCGAGAAAATATCCATTTGATACTGATTTAACTTGCGCAAACGAAATATCAACATTCGTGAATAGTGTGTCAACAACGACTCATTATTGCCAATAATAGCCAAGCCAAGCCTATCTTGAACAAGCGCTTTAATGGCAAGACGAAGATTTTTTTTATCCGTAATGCTATAAAAAATATCACCACTTTCAAAACATTGATCAGCATCAAGATTAATGTCATTTTCTGATTGTTCCATCTTGCAACACCCTCCAAAGGCATTTCCCGTTGTTACTGCAGGGTTCCGTCAGTATTGTAACGCATCCCCACCGGAACATCTGGATTTGGTCTATCCGCTATTGAGGCTCCCCGCTCCAAACTATTAAGACTAAACACATAGGCAATAACCTGCGCTACTGCGTAATATAATTCTTCGGGAATGGGTTCGTCTAATTCTGTAGTGAAATACAGCGCACGCGCTAAAGTAGGAGCGGTGAACACTGATACTCCGTGTTCTTTGGCCTTTTCTCGAATACCCTGAGCAAGAAAATCGACTCCTTTTGCCACTAGTATTGGCGCGCCACTACTTGATGGATCGTAATTAAGAGCAACCGCAAAGTGTTCAGGATTCACAACAATCACATCGGCATCAGCCACAGCATCCATCATCAGTCCCATTGCCATTTCACGCTGTTTTCTTCTAATTTGAGCTTTCACTTCTGGTCGACCTTCAGTATCTTTAAATTCGTCCTTGATTTCCTGTTTGGTCATTTTCATCTTTTTATTGTGTTCATATAATTGATAGGGCACATCAATACCTGCCGCTATAATTAATGTTAATGTCACCCATACGGCGCCAGTGGCAATAATATCGCCAGCACCCGCCAGCGCAGAATCGATGTCCATAAAACCAAGAGCAATTAAACGATCAAAATTAGCCGACACCACTAAGTAAAGCACTGCGCCAACCAACGCAAACTTGGTGATTGCCTTGGTCAAATCAACTAACGCTTTAGTGCCAAACATTCTTTTAAATCCATTGAGAGGATTGATCTTACTTGCTTTAGGCGCTAACGACTTGGCTGAAAAGATATATCCACCAAGCATGCCCGCCGCTGCAAAAGCAATGAACACTGCAAGCGCAAAAATGGGGGACACAGCCAAAATGCTGTCTACAGCATGGCGACCAAATGTAGACGGTAGTAAATTATCTGAAAACACATCATTTCGATCAAATACAAAACCATTGGCAAAAACCTGGCTCAATTGAAGTATGATCATGCCACCAAAAACGGAGAGAAATAACGCTACCCCAATCATCATTGCAGCTACTGAAAGTTCTTGAGAACGAACAACTTGCCCATCTTCTTTAGCTTTTTCAAGCCGCTTCGCGGTAGGTTCTTCAGTACGCTCTTCGCTACTACTTTCATCTGCCATTATCTGATTCCCAAGGCCTGACCGAGCACATCAAATGCCTGCTGCCACAGCCAATTTATACGAAAACCGATACTTGTCATGGATATAAGTAACAAGACCATGCCAGCAATAATCATCGCTGGAAATCCCACTGCAAAGATATTAAGGGCTGGTGCTGCCCTTGTGATGACTCCTAAACCAATGTTAATAAGTAGCAATGAGGAGATAACAGGCATACCAAGCAATAGTGCACCCAAGAATATCATTGAGCTCCATTGAATTGTCAGTCCCGCCAGTGCAGTAATATCCAGCATTTTCCCTATAGGTAGTAATTCAAAACTCTCTAATACCAGAGAAATAACAATTACATGGCCCCCCATACCAAGAAAAATCAAGGTTGAACAAACTATCAAAAACTGCGCTATGACTGGGACATTACCCATATTTGGATCTACCATATTAGCCATACTAAGGCCCATTGATGAAGAAATTGCCTGCCCACCAACGATTAAAGCCGCATTCACAATTTGTAGAAGAAGCCCCATAGTGACACCAATAAATACCTGAGAAAAAACCTCACGCAAGCCCGCCGCAGACACAGGGTCAATAGTTGGCCACTCAGTCAGCGGAAAAACCATCCAGGTCAATAATGTCGCTAATAATACGCGAATTCTTACAGTCACAGCTCGAATAGAGAAAAACGGAGCAGATAATAAAAATGCAGAGATTCTTATCATTGGCCATAGCAATGTGTAAAAATATTCAATGACTTCGGCAACAAGGAGATTCATTACAAAAAGAGAGTAGGTATTCGTTCAAAAATACGTCGAAAAAAATCTACCATAACAGCGATCTGCCAACCACCAAAAATCACCAGCGCTAAAACCATTACCGCTAATTTAGGAATAAAACTGAGGGTCATTTCTTGAATAGAGGTCGCCGCCTGGAAAACACCTACGATAAGACCAACAGCCAAGGCCACACCCAATAATGGTGCTGCCACTAGAACTGCGATCCATAAAGACTCACGCCCTAAATCAATAACCTGTGCTGGATCCATAATAAGCCTCTAAGAGATAGTGAAGCTGCCCGTTAAAGAACCCATGATCAGTGTCCAACCGTCAACTAAAACAAACAACATTAATTTGAACGGCATAGAAATCATCATCGGAGACAGCATCATCATACCCATTGACATCAAAACGCTGGCGACAACAAGATCGATGACAATAAATGGAATATAAATGAGAAAACCAATTGAAAACGCACTTTTCAGTTCTGAGGTGATAAAAGCAGGCACTAGGGTCGCAAAGGGCACGTCTGCAGGCGTTTCCATATCTTCATTACCCGCAATCTCAGCAAACATAGCAATATCAGACTCTCTAGTTTGATTCAGCATGAAGGTTCTAAATGGTGCTTCAGCGTTGACCAATGCAGTATCAAATTCAATGGTCTCTTCAAAATAGGGTGTCAGCGCATTTTCATAAACATCAGTGAGCACTGGGGACATTATAAAGATAGTAAGAAATAACGAAATCCCCACCAAAACCTGATTGGGTGGAGTTTGTGCTGTACCCAGAGCCTGTCGTAATAAAGACATTACAATAATAATGCGCACAAACGAGGTCATCATCAGTAATAATGACGGCAATAACGTCAGCACAGTCATTAAAGCAAGCAACTGAAGTGTTAAGCTATATTTAGTGCCACCACTGCCGTCGTCGACCATATTTACAATGGGCAAACCACTTTGAGCGAATGCTGGCACTACAGCAGCAATACCCAAAACACATACACAACACAACAGGCATCGCTTGAGGAAGCTTGTATTACGCAAGGACATTATATTCACCATGTGGGCTGTTTAAATGCCACGAATACTATATTTTTCATTTCAGTGCCCAACTCCTAGTAAAGAACGATTATTGTGCCCTCAAACGGGGTCTATCCTGTCAGCATCAACTCTTTTGTGCGCGTCTAACTCAAGATCCCATTGGCCTAACTTAGTCATGCCACTGGCAGTTACACCAATGAGTATTTTTTCACTTTTGACGCTAACCAACAATAATTTCTGCCTAGCACCAATATTTCTGACTTCTATTATCTCAATCTGACGATCACCAGACAGGCTCATACCCGTACCATATTTTTTAATAGCAAATAAAGTCAGTACCAACAAACCTATCACCACGACAAAAGAGGCCATCATTGTCATTAAATCACTGAAACCTACCGTTTCCATTCTAACTAAGACCCTACAGCTGCTTTACGCGTTCAGATGCTGGCACCACATTCGTTAGCTTAACGCCGTATTTATCGCCCACCAAAACAACTTCGCCTTGAGCAACCTTAGTGTTATTTATGAGTAAGTCTAAAGGCTCACCAGCAAGTTTATCCAGTTCTACGACACTCCCTTGACTTAGACTCATAATATCTCTGATTTTAAGGGACGTTCTGCCTACTTCCAAGGAAATAGTAACGGAAATGTTTTGCAACACATCTGAATCTATTTTATTTTTTTTAACCTCTTCACCAAGACCTTCAGGCTTTATCTCGGCGTTATTGTCTAAGTCATCCATAATATGTACCTTTACTACATCTTAACCAGTTATTTCATTATACCGCTTATTAGGAGCCAGATTGTGGCCTTACCAACTGTATTGCCATGTTGGAAGATTGCATTCCTACGTGGCCTTCATATACCGGTATATTCTCTACATCCATCGTTGCAAAATTTGGCTTCGCGAAAAAAATAATATCTTCCTCGCGCAAAGCTTCAAATGCTTTAAGTGTTGTCTCAATCTGAGCAAGACTTACTGTTGTTTTAAGCTCAGCATCAAGGACAGCGTTTTTTAAGTCAAGGCTCCATTGCGTTGCAAGATCATCTTTAACATTTTCAGACGAAGGACGAACCAGCGACCCTCGAATCGTTTTCAGCGAATAGTAAGGATAAACAATATCAACAACACCCATATCACCGTCCGCAAGTTCAATGTTTATTCTTGTTACGAGTACTAAATCGTTACCCTCCACAATATCTGCAGATTTTGGACTATTTGCTAATGCCACTGCAGAACATTGTATTTTTTCCACCGGCGACCAGGCTTGCTCTAAGGACGCGAAGATAATATTCACTAAAATGTTGTTAATACTAATTTCCGTGGGTGTAAATGATCGAGCAACACTAAGCTTTGCTGACCGATCGCCTTCACCGCCAAAAAAACTGTCAAAACAACGAAACAATAATTTGGGCTGTATAATAATAAGAGAAGTACCATGCAGAGGCTTTACTCGCACCACGTTGCAAGCAACTGGAAGCTCAATTTCTTTCAAGTAATCTCCATAAGGGACAAGCCTCACAGTCTCTGAGGACCCTTTAACCTTACTGCGTAATATCGTTGAAAGCTCTTCTTTGAATCGAACCAAAAACCGATCATTGATAGGATTAATTGCGTCAATGTTGATACCTTTTGACGAGTCCTTTTTAACGATGTCATGCTTTACCGCTTTTACAAGCGTATTAAGGCCGGCATTAGCCTCTATGGAACCATCTTCAAGACCTGCTGAGAGCGCATCTAGCTCTTCTGGGGACAAGACATTTTCATTTTCAGCCATGATGGCCCTCACAATTCACTATAATTTGTAAAATTTTGTATGCTTAATTTTACTGAACAATAAGCTCTGCAAAATATAATTCTTTTATTTCTCGGCTACCTATACTAGCCTCTAAAATATCGTTTATTTCTTTTTTCAATTCAAAAGCTAAATCCTCACGAAATCTCATACGAGAAATCATTTCTTCTCTCTGCTCCGCAAGCACTTTTAATAACGCATTTCGAATAGGAAAATTATGTTCTTTGATGACCTCTGCAACCTCTCCTGCATCATTATCATTAAACATTAGGGCCACACGTATTTGAATAACTTTTTGAGAATTGTAAACATTTGACAGAAGCTCAGGCTTAATTTCGAAATATACTGGCTTTCGACCCGCATCATATTCTTGTTCAGCCTTTTCTGTAGATTGCTCCTGATTACTACTACCTGCCTCCATAGCTGCAATTGCCTGCTCTGCGTCAGTTGCCTCAGTAAATATGCCCATCGCATACATAATGCCGCCAGCGACACTGCCAAGCAAAACTAATACTAAGATGACAATTAAAATAATTTTTAATAAAGACCTTTTTTTTGGCGCATCACCATCATTATCAGCCATGGATTATCCTCCCTATAAAAATTTAAAAACTTACGTTAAACACTTATATCCAAGCCATCATTAGGCGATACACTCTTATGCGACTCAATTGACGCTTGTTGTTTATCACCATTTTTAACCAATGCTTGGTCTTTAACATCCTCTGACGCTGTCGAATTTTCGTCACTCTTAGCATTATTTCCGCTACTTAAACCTACATAAGCAGTTTCTATGCCATGTTCCCCCAATTCATCTTTTAATTTTGCCATACTTTCTTGCAGCAAGTCTCTAGTTACCAACTTTGAAGCATTAAAATAAGCTTCAAGTTCACCATTTTTCATTTCTAATTGAATTTCAATCCGTCCTAATGATTTTGGGTGCAAATCAAATTCTACTTGCCACGCTCCCTTCTGTATTTGCGAGGTGAGCCTTTGACCAAGAGCATCAGTCAATCGACGAGAAAGATCTAAGTATTGCTCCTGGCGACTAAGCAACCCTTTTTCAGCTGATACTAAAGTCTCAACGTCTACTCCCACTGAGGCAGCGCTTGACCTCAATTCTGCAGTAGCGGCTTGTCCTAGTAGAGCAGACCCTTGCTCTCCAGCAACTAAAGTCTTAACCAAGTTTACAGATGGCGTCCAAGAATTAACGTCAGCAGATTCTAAAACTCGTGATGTAGAGGCCAATAAATCAATAGGAGGCAATTTAACAACAAGATGATCTGACTTAACGGCCGTTTGCATTCTTTCGAACATAACCTTCGTGTCTACTATTGCTTGCGACGTTTTACCACGAACATCACTATTTTCATTGTTAATAATTTTGTGACCTGTCTCTATGGTAGCTTTTTGAAGAGCATCTGCTAAAGACACTGTCCCTTTGTCTGTGGCAAATGAATTTGATAACGACAAATCAGGTTTTCCTATCATCTGTAGCGTATTATTTTTTAACATGTTTTCAGTACTTACTACTGATTGAGAAAGCGAAGACCGTATTTGCAATGTCTCTGCTGAATCCCCTGAAGAATAGGACGTATCTAGTTTTGACAATCCACCTTGCACTGCGGTAGATCTTGTATCTGCTTTAAAAGTGCCGTCTAGGTTTACAGTACTAGCCCTTAAATTCGGAGCGATAAAGCTACTGGGCTGATCCTTCTTAACCCCATCTTCTGTGCTCAAACTGACAGAAACCTTAGTCATGGAACGGAGACTCGCAGCAATATCAGTGGAGGCCTGTTTCATTGATCCCAGAAGATTGGCACTTTCAACATCATGAGCAATATTGCTCATATCCATCACAGACGAAGCTTGACCGGGCTTAGCTCCACTTTCTGGGCTCAAACTGACAGAAACCTTAGTCATGGAACGGAGACTCGCAGCAATATCAGTGGAGGCCTGTTTCATTGATCCCAGAAGATTGGCACTTTTAACATCATGAGCAATATTGCTCATGTCCATCACAGACGAAGCTTGACCGGGCTTAGCTCCACTTTCTGGGCTCAAACTGACAGAAACCTTAGTCATGGAACGGAGACTCGCAGCAATATCAGTGGAGGCCTGTTTCATTGATCCCAGAAGATTGGCACTTTCAACATCATGAGCAATATTGCTCATGTCCATCACAGATGTAGCTTGACCGGGCTTAGCTCCACTCTCTGGGCTCAGATTGGCAGAAACTTGCGTCATTGACCCCAGCATCGATAGATCAGTCCCTGCTTTTGCATTGCTTACTATTGATGAGAAGTTATCGGGCGTTGAGGGTATATCTGACATCAGTAAGGATAAAAGATCCGCATCGATCCCCTGAGCTTTAGCATATTCTGCCAGACCCTCTTGAGACGGCTCAAGTCCACCTAATATCAGAGCGGTACCTCCTTTTAAGGTCTTACTTTTCAAGCCATCCGTTGAAATAGCGCTGGCTGGAAGAGTGATATCTCCACTTAAGGCATTACTTTTCAAACCATCAGGTGAAATAGCGCTAGCTGGAAGTGCTTGATCTTTGGGTGGCAGATCAATGCCACTTTTTGCCGCATCTAGCGCATCTATATTTTGATGGTAGATACCCGCAAACCCTCGCTCACGCGAGGAGTCATTGTCGTCTGCTTCCCTATTATCTAGGCTATTGGCCAAGTCAGGCGTCTTATTCTGGCTGAGGATGGAGGTGATTTGTCCAACCATGCTATCTTTTCTCCCTGTGTCAATCATTATGCATATTTTAAAAGCAATAAACGTGCCAGTAATTACTGGGGGCGTACATCTTTATTTCATATTGAACTGCATCATCCCTTGAGCATCACTCTCCCTAGCCTCAAGTGTAAGTAGTGCACTCATTTGATTGTCTTTGTTTCGTTTAGCTAAATAGTCTGCTTTAAGGCACTCTTGTTCTGTAATTAGCAACGCTTTACGTGCCTCTGCAACCTCTGCCTCAATTCCTGCTAGTTCAGTGCTAGTACGATTTTGAATATCCATTAACTGAAAAATAAAATTTCTATGGTTTTCCGCCTGAGCCGAGTTATGTGAGCCCTCTTGCATAGCCCGCATCCGCTCTTGATATTCCTTTAATAGAGTATCTACTTTGCTCTGACGACTGATAGTTTGAAGCTTAATTTTCTTTACTTTGTCCAAAGCATACTGTTTGCTTTGACGCGCAGTATTGGCTTTTAACACTAGAATATCCCAAACGGGTGTCACTCTACTTTCCATTTTCATTACTCCATTAACTGTTGTAGTAATTGCTGGCTCTGTCGCATAGTAACCGCGACATCACTGCTTTGTTGCAGTAACGCCTCTATTTGAGGTCTCAGATTAATCGCTGAGTCCAACTCACTGTTTGATCCAGGCTCATAGGCGCCTACCTGAATTAAATCTTTGTTCTGTTGATAGAGCGTCCATAATCTTCGCAACCGATTCGCGATAGTTTGCTGTTCGGGGGTCAATAAATTACTCATCAATCTTGATATAGATCCAGCAAGATCTATCGCGGGGTAATGCGCTGCATCAGCAAGCTGCCGAGACAACATTACTTGACCATCTAAGGACGCACGGGCCATATCAATAACCGGGTCTGAGCGATCATCACCCTCGGCTAAAACAGTATAAATTGCCGTGATAGAGCCAAGGCCATTACGTCCAACACCTGCTCTTTCAATCAATTTAGGCAGAAGTGCAAAGACTGAAGGCGGATACCCCTTAGCAGTTGGAGGCTCACCAATTGCAAGCCCAATTTCGCGTTGGGCGTGAGCTACCCTTGTCAAGCTATCACAGAGCATCAGGACGTTCTTACCCTGATCACGAAAATACTCTGCAATTAAATGCGTAAGATTTGCCGCCTTTAAGCGCACAACCGGCGACTCGTTCGCAGGTGATGCAACAACAATCGCCTTTTTCAGACCGTTAGGCCCCAACGTTTGGTGAATGAACTCTTGTACTTCACGTCCACGCTCACCAATGAGACCAATAACTACCACATCTGCTTCTGTGTTGCGTGTCAACATACCTAACAGGACACTTTTACCAACGCCTGAACCAGCCATTAAACCAATACGCTGTCCTTGTCCGAGAGTTAAGCAGGTGTCGATGGCCTTAATGCCCGTATCTAAAACCTTTTCAATTGGTCCCCGCTCCATAGGGTTGATTGGCTCTCCCTCTAGGGAAAGATGGGCATCATATTGGATAGGCCCTTGGCCATCGATAGGACGACCCAAACCATCTACTACTCTGCCTAGCATATTTCGACCTATAGGCATTTTGGAGTTTTTAGAACGCACCCATATTTTAGCACCAGGCCCAATACCGCTAGGATCAGTGAAAGGCATCAGATATAAAAGGTCTGCCTGAAAGCCCACAACTTCTGCGTCAATAAAGGTTCCAGAATCTGAATTTTCTACCTGACAGTAGGCTCCCAATGGCGCAGCTATGCCCTTAGCTTCTAAGGTTAGTCCCACCACACGAACAATTTGGCCGCTACTCACCACCGGGGCAACCGAGAGCTGTGGTACCAAGGATGCAACATGATCTGCAAAGTTAATCATTAGCAGGCTCACTATCCATAAAAATGTCGTCTTCTTGATTTGGCCCTAGCGTTGAGTCTCCAGCGCTTTGATCAATAATATTTGCCTTGTCAATTTGTTTAGCCAATGCCTTATCAACAGCATCTTTGAGCCCCTCCCCCTCTGGCAAAGATTGTTCATATTGCCCTTCGATTTCATCTGACACTGGGACCTGACTAGTCAATTCACCGGATTCAACTGACGGACTAATCGGTATGTCAGTCATCATAGAATCGAATAGTTCGGCCAACCTGTTTTCCATCAGGTCTTCGATTGATGCATTGTCAAAGGTTAATTTGATACTCCCTCTTTGTAGTAAAGGGTCCTCACGTAGCACTAATTGTGGTTGGTTTTCAACCAGATGTTGCTCAATCAAACGCATATCCATTGGGTTGAGACTTAGCACAGTCGGCATGTTGCCCTGAACCTCGATATCTTTCAGCGCCTCAGTGACAAGCCTTTCAATAACCACCGATGAACTACTCAACTCTCCACGCACTAACTGCTGGGCCATGCTAAGCGATAATTGCTTTAGCGGTGCAAAAAATGCGGCAGGGTCTCTGTGTGCTGCCTCAACACTGTTGGTAAGCTGCACAAATAGGTTTTTGGCGTCAGTAAATTTTTGTTCAGCTTCTGCATAACCTTTGTTATATCCTTCCTGAAATGATTTCGTCTCGGCATCTCTCACCACCTCTATGCCGAACATTTCTGGTTCCGGTTCACTTTCAATTGGCGCGTCCTTCACCTGGTCTTTTTGATCACTTTTTAATGCGCCACTTGCGTCCAAAAATCCTTCTGTTGGCTCTTCTACAGCAACTATTTCTGTTGGCGCCCAGAGCTTAAAACCATCCTGCTGGATTGCGTCATTAGGCGTGCCCCAAGAAACACTTGAGAAAGACTGTTTTTGTTTATCTGCAAGTAAAAAGTCATTTAATTGCCAGTTGGATTTGTTCGCATTATTAGACAAAGTCGTCTCCCTTACCAACCAACACGATTTCGCCATCGTCTGACAATTTCTTAGCAATTCGAATGATATTTCGCTGCGCAGCTTCAACCTCAGCAATTCGAATAGGGCCTTTATCTTCCATGTCATCAAGGAATAATAAACGCGCTCGCTCTGACATATTATTCAAAAAATTATCTTTAGTAACATCATCGGCACCTCTAATTGCTGCCATAAGAACATCTGAACCGACAGTTGAAAGAAGTTTTTGTATACCTTTGCTATCAACCGTTGCCAGATTATCGAAGGTAAACATTTTGTCTTGTATCTTCGTGGCAAGAGCTTCATTGCTCGCAGTCATGCTATCCATTACTTCGTTGCTTAAATCAGAGTTCACAAAGTTCATTATGGTAGCGGCAGTTTCAATACCTCCTAGAGAAGAGGATTTCGCCGACGTATTGGTAAACTGTCGAGTCATAATACCCTCAAGTTCCGCCATTGCTGCGGGCTGAACTGAATCCAAGGTTGCTACACGCCTAACGATTTCAGCACATTTGTCTTCAGGCAGTAAGCCAAGAACCTGTGCCGCCATATCGGCTTCAAGTACCGATAAAATGATTGCCGAAATTTGTGGGTGTTCTGATTCAATGATCTCTGCAATAGAACGAGCATCCATCCACTGTAGAATTTCTAAACCTTTACTGGTGCTGGCCGGCATAATTTTGCCCAAAACCGTTGCTGCCTTGTCATCACCTAAAGCTCTTTTAAGAACATTCTTGACATAATCTGCTGTTCCCAAGCCCAGGTTAGTTTGTTTCTTAATTGTAATAATAAATTCATCAAGAACCTTATTTACCAAATCTTGTGACAAATCTGATACATCGACCATCGCAGCGCCAACAGCGCTTACCTCTTTGGGGTTCAGAAATTGTACAATCTCAGCGGCTTGCTGCTCACCCAACAAAAGCATTAATACTGCAGCTCTTTGACTACCAGACATCATTAAATAGTCTTTTTGAATTAGCTCATCCATAGGATCAAGCTGCACGGCTTCTTGTTGTTTTTTCTTAGCCATTTTATTACTCCTTGTGTCGCTTAAGCGTCTCGAATCATTTTCTTAAGAACGTTTGCTACTCGGCCAGAATCTTCTGAAACCAACATACGAACAAGCGCTACCTTACTGTCATAAGTGTTTGCTGTATCTAACATATCTTCGGTGATGCCACCAGTGCCAGTATCCAACGTCAACGGAGTACCACCACCAATCTTTGAATCATTAACCTTACCACCGCTGTCTGCTCCAGTATGTACCGCTGGAAAAGCTAAACTTGGTGCAGGATTAGGTTTCATAGACGACGTATAAGAAGTCACTACTGGCTTTATTACAAAAAGCACAATGACAATAAACGCTACAGCAAAACTAATATTTTTGATCAATCCAGTCACAAAGGTGTTTTCAAACCAAGGATCACTATATTCTGCTATGGCTTCGGGCTGTTCAAATTTAGCAGAAACAATGGTGACTACGTCACCACGCTCTTGATCATAACCAACAACGCTTTTCACCAAATCAGTAAAGCGCATAAGTTCAGCCTCGGAGTAAGCACCTGGCACTTCGGTCTGAACACCGTCTTCGTCTTCAATCATCTTCGCTGCCGGCGGATTCACCACTACAGCAACAGAAATTCGCTCTACTGTGCCACCTTGACGTTTTACATGGCGCACCGCGCGGTCCATCTCATAGTTTCGTGTCGACTTACTGCTCAGTGTTCCACTATCCAGCCCTTGACCACTTTGGTCACCAGAAGATGCTCCGGGAATACCCATAGCGCCGCCTGATGCGTTTTGCTCCACACTTAATACTTCAGAGCGAGCGCGAGGACCATTATCATTACCATCATATTCTTCAAAAGTAGATTCAATCTCAGTGAAATCTATTAGCACATCAACTTCTGAGCGAACATTTCCAGTGCCAACTACAGGAGTTAGAAATGCCTCGATACGACCTCGATAGGTATCTTCCATTCTCTCTTTATGCGACGACTGTTCTGCATTCATTTGCATCGAAGAGAATCGATTATCATTGGTCAATAATTGTCCTCGCTGATCCACAACCGAGACATCTTCTGTCGCTAGGTAGGGAACACTAGACGCCACTAAATGAACAATGGCCTGAACCTGAGAGTCAGAAACTGATCTTCCAGGATAGGGGGCAACAACAACAGACGCTTTAGCAGGCACTCGATTTCGCACAAAAACACTCTGTTTTGGTGAAGCTAGGTGTACTCTGGCTGACTCTATCGTTGAAATTTTAGATACACTAAGGGCTAACTCTCTCTCAACAGCTGACACATAGCGGACTTGCTCCATAAACTGACTTGTAGTCATAGCATTGTCTTGGCCAAGTGCCTCTATGCCACCAAGAGCAGCACTCTTGGGTAGTCCGAGAGATGATAGATATAATCTTGCTTCATGATAACGTCCAGCCGGTACCTTTAACTCGCCAGTTTGAACATCAATTTTAGCGCTGTATTCAGCCGAGGATAAGGCCTCAAAAGCTGCTTGACGATCTGACTCTGATAGACCAGGAAAAACTGTTCTATAGGGGGGTACTTGACTCCAAGAGTAAATCAAAAGAAACACAACAATTGTCAGCAAGGCGATAATCGCTGGCATGGCCTTTCTAATAGCCGGTTGTGAAAAAACATCAAAAACACCCCCACTGGTGTTCTGGGTACTAGTGTTTGACGTTAAAATCTGTCCCTGCTGTGGCGATGGTACACCTTGATTTGGCGTAACCTGTGCGGGCGCTGAAGTCGTATTCGCAGAAAGATTTTGGGGTGCTGCAATTGCGTTGTCCATAATTAATTTCTCTTATATATCTTCAGTGCTTACACTGGCATGTTCATGATTTCTTCATAGGCTTTAAGAACTTTATTGCGTATCTGCAATGTTGCTTCAAAGGCTAAAGATGATTTTTGCATACCAATAACAACGTCTGTTAATGGAACATTATCGCCTTGCTCATAGGCGGTACGCAGATCTTTCGATGTCTGCTGCGCAGCATTTACTTCTTCAAGAGCAGTTTTAATAGTATTACCAAAACCAGATGCCTCACGCCCTTCAGATACTCCAGCTACATCAGGTGATATATTGATACCCTGAGAAGCCTCAGACTGATAACTTCTTATTTGACTGAGCATAGATTGGATATTTTGCGCATTTGTTGGGTTAATCATTATATAGTCCTCTAACCTTATCGAGCGTAGGCGCGCATAACATCAACGCCTTCTTCTCTAAATCGCTGTAATTTATGCCTAAGTGTTCTAGCACTAATGCCTAATGTTTCCGCCGCCTCATCTCGACTTGTTGAAGATCTGAGAACATCCATAATTCGTTTATGCTCACTACTTTTGATCGCTTGTGAGAGGGACTCAATTTTTTCAACAGAAGCGTGCTGTTGATTAACATCAACTTCGCTCTGCGAGGTGCCAAAATGATTTTGTGGTCTATCAGAAACGCCACGCTTGAAATCTCCTATGTCATCAAAAATAAGATGCTGTGGCTGAATGACACCTTGCTGAGCAAGAATGTTGGCTCGTGTAATGACATTTTGTAATTCTCTAACATTACCCGGCCAAGAATATGAAACAAGTAATTGTGCAGCTTCATCTGAAATTCTAGAACCCTGCCCTGCGGACTGTGAGTCTCCCGCTATTTGATCGGCCAGGGGCATGATATCCATGGGCCGCTGGCACAACGCTGGTAAGGTAAGTTTGAAGGCGCTCAAACGAAAATAGAGATCTTCGCGAAATGTTCTTTGAGCAATTGATTCTTTAAGATCTCTGTTAGTGGCGGCTACCACTTTAATATTAAGATTGATTTCCTGTTGGCCACCCAAGCGAGTAATACGGCGCTCTTGCAAAACCCGAAGTAATTTTGCCTGAAGGTGAAAAGACATTTCACCAATTTCATCTAAAAAGATAGTGCCTTCTTGCGCCTGTTCGAACAATCCAGGTTGGCATTTTGAAGCCCCAGTAAATGATCCTCTTTCATGACCAAATAACATGTCTTCAATAAGGTTTTCTGGCATCGCAGCGCAGTTAAAGGCAATAAAAGGACCCGCATGACGAGGAGAAGAATCGTGTAATATGCGAGCCAAAACTTCCTTTCCAGCCCCAGTGGGGCCAGCAAGTAAAACACTAACTTCTGCCTGAGCAACCCTTTCGGTAAGCGCCAGAAGATTTCGACTAATGGGGTCAACAAAGACAAAGCCTTTGGCTGACTGAGCTGACTGAGCACAGATGTCAGCTTTTGATAGTATATCTGCCCATTCCATAGCATCGGTAATATGAGCTGGCACAACAGTTTTAGCGCCAAGTTGCATTGCTTCAATGCCTAATGAAAATTGATCAATCGGTACTCTTACAATAATCGGTAAGCTATGTGCTGATGACTTTAAACGGTCTGTTATCTCGGCCACTTTCGACAAATCATGTAATGCACTTATTACTAAGACATCTGAAGTGTCGAACATTGCGTCAGAGCAATCTGGTGAACTGGCATCACAAACAACAATTTGGTTATTAGCAAATGCTTTGACCTGATCTTCTGTCATTGGTTGAGTTGCGTCCATCCACAACATAGTTATTGATGCTTTGCTTGCCACGTAAAAAATCCTCTTTGTCATTGCCGCTTTTGTGTATGAAGAGGATAATGCAAGTAGTATGCCAATATTAAAATAGTATATTTATCAATACGTTAAGGAAATTGTGGCAATCAAGTGTCGGATTTTTGCCACCGGCAAGGCGTCAAAAATATGACGACTATTAAACTTTAAGATAGTACATTGACTATTTTGGCTACTAATTTGTAGTGGTGATTACTCGGTTTCTGATAAACCAAATTTATTAATTTTTTCTATTAAAGTAGTACGTTGGACGCTTAAGAGCCGGGCACTTTTTGAAACATTCCCTTCGGATCTTAACAAAGCTTCTTTTATCAGACTGCGCTCAATTTCCAACATACGCTCTTTGAGCTGAACGCCCTCTTCAGGAAAATCCACGCCACCTTGAGCAAGAGCTATAACGCTCTGAATATGATTAAAAGGCTCCATGACCTCGTCGCTGGTAACACTTCGCAATGCATCTGCGGGAGATAAGCCTTCATCTATAGGGGTATCAACGGATGCTACCAGCGCGCTGGGCACTTCATTAGTATTGCTTCCTGTTAATAAACTACGCATACCTTGGGGAATCAAACTAACAGGTATCTTTTGTAAGTTAATCTCTTGACTAGGGTAAAGAGTGGTGAATCGTTGAATAAGGTTGAATAACTCCCTAACATTTCCTGGCCAGTGGTAAGCCAAAAAAACCTCCATTGACTCAATACTTAGCCCTATCGGCCTCTTCTCGGGGGTAGCAACCTGAGCTGCAAATTCTTGAAACAGTTCTGGAATATCTATACGCCGATCAGAAAGTGCTCTAATTTCGATGGGAATCACGTTCAACCGATAATATAAATCTTCCCGAAAACTCCCGTCATCAATTAATTGATGGATATTTTGGTGCGTTGCAGCCACGACCCTCACATCAATAGAAATGCTGTTGACTGCGCCCACAGGATCAATGGTCCTTTCTTGCAAAACGCGTAATAACTTCACCTGCAAATCCATCGGCATATCACCGATTTCGTCAAGAAAAAGTGTTCCCCCATCAGCCAACTGAAATCGTCCTTTGCGATCCGATATTGCCCCGGTAAATGAACCTTTGCGGTGACCAAACAATTCGCTTTCAAGTAAGTCTTTTGGAATTGCGCCACAATTGATCGGGATAAAGGGGCCCCTTTTGCGCAAAGAACAGTCATGAATCGCTTGAGCTACTAACTCTTTGCCGGTGCCACTCTCACCTGTTATGAGGGTTGTAGAGTCACTAGGAGCTATGGCTTTTATCAAACCACGAAGCTCTTCCATCTCTGGGCTTGAACCTACAATAGCAGTTAGCTTAGACAATAGTCTTTTCTCGCATTAATTGATTATGACCTTGCTCAAAAACTCAATTCCACGATTAATCGTGTAACGAAGCACAAGAATATACACTAAATTCAACCCATGCACATAAAGAGATGTAACTCTGCGTATAATAAAGGACTAATATATAAATTCAATTATGGAATTGAAAATATTTGAAGCCACGTTACTTAGTGTTTTAATGACAACAAACGTCGACTTTAGAAAATCAACCAACAAATAATAAAACTTTCAAGAGAATTACCTTATTAAACCGTTAAATTATACTTTTTGCATTAAGGTTAATCGCTCTGTTGCCGATATATAAATCACGGCTCACTAATAAAGCGGAA
>Ga0233426_10000865_pt1 | contig 30045 bp, 25 predicted proteins | sample SI_118_April2016_6_FD_179875 | JGI IMG/M metagenome (GOLD analysis project Ga0233426, IMG submission 179875) | Seawater microbial communities from Saanich Inlet, British Columbia, Canada - SI_118_April2016_10_MG | ecosystem: Environmental > Aquatic > Marine > Inlet | place: Canada: British... | reverse complement strand
GAGCAGCTTTTAATAAGAAGCCCTTAGCGTGAGGTTTTTAAGAAGCCCTTAGCGAGAGGTCTTTAACAAGCCCTTGGCGAGCAGCTTTTAATAAGAAGCCTTTAGCGTGAGGTTTTTAAGAAGCCCTTAGCGTGAGGTTTTTAAGAAGCCCTTAGCGAGAGGTTTTTAAGACGCCCTTAGCGAGCAGCTTTCAATGAGAAGCCCTTAGCCTGAGGTTTTTAAGAAGCCCTTAGCGAGTAGCTATTTAATAAGAAGCCCTTAGCGTGAGGTTGTTAAGAACCCTGAGCGAAAGGCTTTTGCTAAAAAATCTTTAGCCAGGCGCGGCGCGTTAAAGTCAGTGCTCTCGGTTTTCAGAACGTAAAAAGCCGAGCGCCGGGTGGGTCGCTCGGCTTTTTACGTTCCGGCAAAGCGGTTTATTTGGGGTGCACGATAACCTGCAAATCACTATACCCACGAACGAAGCTCGACTGGACCCGCTCGGGTTCTCCGACGACTTCTATGTGCTCAAAGCGATTTAGAATTTCTTCCCAAAGCAGACGTAGCTGCATTTCAGCTAAACGATTGCCCATGCAGCGATGGATCCCAAAACCGAAAGATAAATGATGCCGTGGGTTCGCTCGGTCAATAATAAATTCGTTGGGTCGATCGATGACTTCGTCATCGCGATTGCCGGAGACATACCACATAGCGAGCTTATCGCCTTTCTTTATGGTTTTACCGGATAGGGTGACGTCTTCGAGTGCCGTCCGTCGCATGTAGGTTAGCGGCGTCTGGTATCGGATGATCTCCGGGACCATCGAGTTGATGAGTTCAGGATTGGCCTTAAGTTTTGCATATTGATCCGGGTTCTCGCTTAGAAATAACAACCCCCCCGTAATTGAATTTCGGGTTGTGTCGTTACCGCCGACAATCAACAGGATGAGATTGCCCAAATACTCCATAGGATCCATATCTTGTGTGTTTGGGTTATTGGCCATCATCGAAATCAGGTCGATGCCAATTTCGGGTGGTACCCCTTCACGTTCTCGCCACAATCTTTGAAAGTACTCTAAGCATTCAAGCATGGCAGCTCGTCGATCCGCTTCGGGAGTTGGTCCGCCCGCCAGCTCGCCGCTGGTGGCCATATCGGACCAGTAGGTCAGCTTACGCCGATCTTCAAAGGGGAAGTCGAATAGCGTTGCCAGCATCTGGGTGGTCAATTCAATGGACACAGCATCAACCCAGTTGAATTGCACTCCGTGGGGAAGCGATTCCAAGATCGTGACGGCGCGTTGCCGGATAATGGGTTCTAACTTGGAGAGGTTCATCGGGGCAACCACGCCCGTTACAGCTTTTCGCTGGACGTCGTGCTTGGGCGGGTCCATGCTGATGAAATTGGGCGTCGTAAAGTCGGCCTGGCGCTCGGTGAGGGTGATGCCTGCATCAGATGAAAATCGTTTGTGGTCTTTGTCCACCGCCATAATATCGTTGAACTTTGTAATCGACCAATAAGGACCAAACAAACCGGTCTCATGAAAATGTACGGGGTCTTCTGCGCGAAGGCGATCGAACAGGGCAAATTGACTATTGGTTTGAAAGACCGAGGGCTGACTGGGGTCAAGCTCTGACAAAGGGACCGACCAAGGATCTTCTAGTGCCGATGGATTGATTTGAATTGCTTCACTCATAGTGCTCCCCCTGGGTTCTTAAAGGTTCTTTAAATTGTGATGTTCGTCCTAGCACAATGAGAGTTGAATCTTTGATACCCAAATAATGCTGTGTCCTAACCGTTTTTTATTTACAGCTTGTTTTTTTACAGCTTGTTTGTCTTAACCGCTTTGAAACGCATGACGCTTCAGGCTGCCCGGTCGTCGCGAGCATTGCCTGTTGCTAAAGAGACCGCTTAAGTAACGTTACCTGACTTCTGTCTAGACAGCCATAGGGTTTTGAGCCGCGAGTGGCGGGCCTAAAATTGATGAGGGCGTAAGATTAAAGGGCAGCGCCGGCGTGGCCTAAACAAGTAGCTGACCGGCGTTCACAATGGTTGTCTAGTACTGAAACTCTGGCAGGTTAATAACGATGCCAGCTAGGTCATCGCTCATGTCGATTTGGCAGCTGAGTCGTGAACTGGGCTCTCTGTCCGGATTTAGATCGAGCATTGACTCTTCCGTTTCAGAAATAGCGCCGAGTTTTGATAACCACTCACTGTCAACGAGGACGTGGCAGGTTGCACACGAACATTCACCACCGCAGTCAGCGTCAATCCCAGGGACCAAGTTGCTAGTCGCGATGACCATCAAGCTATCGCCGTTGTTCCCTTCAACCACGTGCTCGGTACCATTATGTTCAATAAACTTAACGCTGGGCATGTCACACTCCGTTTCTACAGATTTAAGATGAGGCTGATTATTCGATAGTTCCGATTAAAAGTATAGTCATCCTCAAGGGATTTTAACCCCAAGCTCAAGGGCGTTAGACGCTGGGCAGCAATGATTTTAGGTCAACCTCTGGGTTGGCTAAATCATGGGCTGCAACAGAATGACCAAAGAGCTGCTTTGCAACCATGAACTCTTTCGGGCTGTTGACCGCATCGACCGCAACTATTTTTCCGTCAAACAGATAAAACTGCGCAAATTGCAGCGTCTCAGGATCGCCTCGAAGCACAGCAGCATCGGCGTCGGCTGAAAACCCCAACATTTGAAGTTTCAGTTCATATTGATCCGACCAGAACCAGGGAACTGCTGCATAGGTCTTATCACCGCCCAGCATGTTGGCGGCAGAGGTGCGAGCTTGGTCCATGGCATTCGGCACCGATTCTAGGCGTAACCTTCGGCCGAGTATGGGGTTGGGGTGATTGGTACAGTCGCCGGCAGCGTAGATATCAGGATGAGATGTTTGGCAGTGATCATCAACCGTGATGCCGTTGTCACAGGCTATTCCGGCATCCAGTGCGAGCTGGATATTTGGCATAATGCCGATGCCGACAATCACCAGATCCGCTTCGATTTCGGCATCGCCGCACTGGACGTGGGTAACGCTTTGATCCGTACCGCGAAAACCACTACAGCCGGTTTCAGTATGAATCTTCACTCCTCGGCTTTCATGCAGTTGATGGTAAAACGCACTCATGAAGGGGGTTGTGACGCGTTGGAGAATGCGCGCTTCCATTTCGAGTACGTCGACCGATAACCCGGCAGAGACCGCGACCGAGGCCACTTCGAGGCCAATATAGCCGCCGCCAACAATGCACAAGCGCTTCGAATCGGCCATTTGGGCGCGGATTGCGTCGACATCCGCCATCGTGCGTAGATAGTGAATGCCCTTTAAGTCACTACCCGGAATCGTGAGTTTTCGGGGTGTACTGCCGGTCGCGATCAGTAATTTGTCAAAATCGAATGTGCCGTCCGCGGTGGTTACCGTTTTTTGGTCCGAATCAATTGCCGTAACGGTCGTGCCAAGATGAACCTCGACGTCACGGTCTTCATAAAATTTTTCAGGCCGAACCAATAGTTTCTCCGCCGGCACGGCGCCGGAAAGATACGCTTTCGACAGAGGCGGGCGCTGATAGGGTAGGGTGGATTCCTCACCAATGAGCACGATTTTTCCTTCAAATCCTTCCTGACGTAAGCTCGCGACGGCTTGTCCGGCCGCTTGGCCACCGCCAATAATAACCATTTGAGTCATGTAGTTTGCTCCTGGACAGTTTCTGCAATCGCGAAGGATAACACGCTCGGAAGCCTTGTGTCGGCGGGTTCGGGGCGGGCCTTAATACCGCCTCGCCGTAATGGAATCCCGTTGATAAGAGTTTAGCGCAAGCTAGGACAACAAGCGGTGTGCGCCCGCTCTCGCAATGACCGATTTGACTGCCGCAGATTCCTTGAGCGCGTTATGATGCGGTATTGCTTGAGGCTGTGCCCATATGAATATTCTTTTGTTATCGCCCTATGATGCTGTGAGTCACCAGTACTGGCGAAGACAAATTACGGCGGGGTTCCCAATGCATCACTTTGAGGTTGTGACGCTACCGGCACGGTACTTTGGCTGGCGGGTTCGAGGCAACGCAATGACTCTAGCGGAACGCTTGATGGCCGATCAGGTGGCGCAAACGGATCTCGTGCTCGCGACTTCGATGACGGATCTTGCGACCTTAAAGGGCTTGGTGCCAGCGCTCGCGAGAGTGCCGAGCATTTTGTATTTTCATGAAAATCAGTTCGCGTTTCCCAGTCGTCAGGCTAGTGATCGGGACCTTGCCGCGCAGATGACGAGTATCTACAGCGCGCTTGCCGCGACCACGCTGGTCTTTAATTCAGCTTTTAATCGAGATACTTTTTTTTCGGGCGCTAAAGCCTTGCTAAAAAAAATGCCGGATGGTGTGCCCGCTGGCGTGCTTCACCAGCAGGAAATCAATGCCCTCGTTTTGTCAGTCCCACTGCCCGACCGGCTCTTCACAAGGACGCCGAGTGCGAGGCGTTCAGACATTGTTTGGAATCATCGTTGGGAGCACGATAAGGGGCCAGAACGTCTCCTTGAGATTGTGCAGGCTTATATCGCGTCGGGTCTGTCTGGCAAGTTTCACATAGTAGGTCAGCAGTTTCGGACGATACCACCGGCGATCAGTGACGCTATAGCCCTTTTGAGGGAGCACCAATTACTGGGCGAGCTAGGATACATCGAGAACCTTGCGCAGTATCACGAGCTCTTAGCCCAAAGCCAGTTTGTCTTATCAACGGCAGATCATGAGTTTCAAGGGTTGGCTGTGATGGAGGCGATGGCGCTGGGCTGTCTGCCGGTGGTGCCTGATGCCTTGGTTTATCCTGAATATGTCCCAGCGGAAAGTCGCTATACAACGGCCGCCGAGGCCGTATTGCGATTTGCGCACCCAGCGAGTTACACGCCAAGCGATTGCGTGGCCTCAATGGCGTTCCAGGCTCAGAACAAATCTTGGCAGGATTTGTTTATGAGATCGGTGTAAGCCCGCGGCGCCCAGTCTCCTCGAGCAAGCGCGATCCCGCGAAGACCGTTGCTTCACTATTTTGTTCAGCAGGTGACTGAGTAGGGTAGCGGGTTAAGCGGTAATGATCACTCGTATGGCATCCAGGCGCGGCGAGACCTGGTCCAAAAAAGATACACCAGCGGCGCGTTTTTCCAGAGTTTGATCGACTGCATCTTGGGATACCGCCGGATTATGTCGGGCGAGGTGTGCAAGCCGATCATGGGCTGTATCCTGACGCGCCTTGAAGGTTTTGGCCGCGGTCTGTATCTCAACCATGGTTTGCGCGTCAGCCAAGGTGCCTGCGAATTGCAGCATGGATTCGATCTGACCGCGCTGCAATCCAATGAGCTTTGCTAAGGGCTCGGGTTTAGCGGGCAGCGCATCGAGCAGGGGGTCAAAATCAAAGCGAGGCGTCAGATCAATCGGGCCTGGCGCTATGATAAAGCGTAAGAACGGTTGTTCGAGATGCTGCTGGAGTTCCAAGTGTGGGGGTGCGGCGCAGTCTAGGCGATACAGACATTCAACCAATAGGGTACCCGCGGGTAGCGCGGGGCGCTTAATGAGGCTGACACACGCATTTCCGATTTGATCGGACAATACTCGGTCGAGTGCTTGGCTTACGAGGGGGTGCTCCCAAGTCAAAAATTGTATATCTTCTCGAGCCAGCGCGGTTGCGCGATCGAGGGTGAAGGCAATGCCTTCCTCAGCTATTTCCGGGTATTGCAAATGACCCTGAGATTCTGCGCTCACGGTACTGCGGGTCTGGAGTAAGGTGGTTGGCTTGACCAGTTGCACCTGATTCGACAAAGGCTCGAGCTCTAGTCCAAAAAACCCGAAGGACTCACTGAGGTAATTCGACAGCGGTTTTCGCGCCTCCGCGTCGGATAGCGCCTGCGTAATTCGGTCACCATCAAGGGCGTCAAAGCTCGCAAACTCGAGCAATAAATCCCGCCCTTGCTCAAGCTTGGTTTGCAGGGTGGTCACCAATTGTTGGCTTTCGCTAATGAGTTTTTCCAGCGTCGTTTGATCTGTTGCTAGGCGAAACTGTTGGTGGAGTTGTTGATGCGCCTCAGCACCGGCTGGATTCGGCGCACGAAACAAGTCTAACCCGCGGTGAAACCAAGCAAACCGGCGAGCAAGTTCGGAGTTTTCGGGGCAGGGAATGTGAATGGTCACGGGTTCGGTTTGACCGATTCGGTCCAATCGTCCGATCCGTTGCTCAATCAGATCGGCTTGGTCCGGGAGGTCAAACATCACGAGCTGGTGAGCGAATTGAAAATTTCGGCCTTCAGAGCCAATTTCTGAACAGACGAGGACCTGAGCCCCGTGATCCGGATCAGCAAAATACGCAGCAGATCGATCCCGGGCAATCAGGTCGAGACCCTCATGAAAGCAGCTGCTTTTAAGTCCAAGTCGGAGCCTTAAGTGTTTCTCCACCGTAAGGGCTGCCGCGGCGGTATGACAAATGACCAAGAACTTATCCGAGCTGTTACCTATCAGTTGACCAAGCCAGCTCAGTCTCGGGTCAGTTGCCGTAATCCCGCTCGAATCATAGGCTTCACTGCCGGCCGGCAAGCTAGTGATTTCGGCGGGTTGCACTCGACGCTCGGTGAGACCTAAAACCTGCGCTCGACGGTTGCGAAACATCGCTTGGGCAGGGCCATAGTGATCGAGTAATTGATGCAGTAAGGCCTCATCACTAAGTGTATCGGGTGCATTCAGGCGTCCAGCCAAGGCATCCCGTGCCGCCGGCGAGGCGGCAGTATCCGCCTGCCATGTTTGGATCATCCCGGCGAGTTCTGTATACCGGGCTTGCTCAAGGAGGAAGTCATCGAAGCTGTTGAACCGGACCGGGTCCAGCAATTGCAATCGACCGAAGTGGCCCTCAAGACCAAATTGTTCTGGTGTGGCGGACAGCAAGAGCAGGCCCCGGGCCAGTTGCGCCAATTCGCTGGCTGCGTGGTAAGCGTCGCTCGGCGCCCCTTGCGTCCACTGCAGGTGGTGGGCTTCGTCGATAATGATCAGGTCCCAAGGGCAGGCCAGGGCTTGCTGAAGCCGGGCAGGGTGGTCCAAGAACAGATCCAAGGTGCTGATGACCAGCTGTTGGGCCTCGAAGGGATTGAGCGCCGACGGGTTCGTCGGCGCTCCCCTGGGTAATGCCTCAGGCTGCTGACTGGATTGTGCATCCGATGGCAACCTCTGCTCAGACGATAGCGGGTCGTCTGCTTCCGCATGATCGCCGCTCGTTCCAGCGTCATTGTTCGCCGCTGGATCGTCGCCGCTGGGTCGATGTTGATCTTCAATCGCCGCGCAACGGGCATCGTCCAGCACCGTAAATTCAAGGTTAAACCGCCGAATCATCTCAACCAGCCATTGTACCTTTAACGGTTCGGGCACCAAGATCATGACCCGTGAACCACGTCCAGTTTGAAGCATTTGGGTGAGCACCAAACCGGCTTCAATGGTTTTACCCAACCCGACTTCATCGGCTAGCAACGCGCGGGGCGCGTCTCTTTGGGCCAGTTGGTGGGCGATATAGAGCTGGTGCGGCAACAGTGACGTTCTAGGCCCAAGTAAGCCTCGAAAGGGTTGTTGAGCAAGTCTCGCAGCCTGTTTGAGGCTCTGATACCGCAGATTAAAAGCCTCGTTCGGGTCGATTTGATTTAAAAATAATCGATCTTGCGGCTTGCTGAATTGTAGCGTGGCATCCAGTTCTGTCTCGGGCACCTCGACCGCTCCGCCCGGGGTGCTGTACCGATAAAAAAGCAAGTCATCGACCTCAAATAGGTCTTGAACCTCGAAGGTTGCGCCAGTGCGGGTTCTAAGGATGTCACCTTCATGAAACCGTGCGCGCACTAGGGGCGCATCCGCTTTGGCGTACCGACGATTGGTTTCAGCGGCCGAGAACGTGCATGTGACCGTTCGATGGTCTGTTTCCAAGATCAGGCCAAGACCTAATTCGGGCTCGCTGTGACTGACCCAACGTTGCCCTGGTTTAAATTCTTCCATGCTTCGGTAATACTCCGGAAGTTAAAAAACGATCGAGGATGACCATGAACGACCAAACTCAAGTTGAAATCGAAGCGCAAGCGTTTAGACGGTTACTTGCACATTTAGACGAGCACAAAGCGGTTCAAAATATCGATTTGATGAACCTTGCGGGGTTCTGCCGAAACTGCTTGAGCAAGTGGTACCGCGCTGCGGCTGAGGATAAAGGAATCGCTTTGGATTATGAAGCGGCGCGTGAGCGGATCTACGGCATGCCTTATGCCGATTGGAAGACGCTTTACCAGACTCCGGCGAGCGAGGAACAGGGCGCAGCGTTTGATGCGAAAATCATAGATCCGACCTAAACCGCCATTTTGGCCTTGATGGCAGGGTGGCTTTCGTAATGTTCAAGCGTAAGGTCTGCCAGTTCAAAATCATCGATGTTGGTTTGTGCCCGATCTTTAATAATAAGGGTTGGGCTGGGAAGTGGCGCGCGTTGTAGTTGCACTTTCACCTGCTCGACAGCGTCAAGATAGATATGGGCATCGCCAATGGTATGAATGAACTCCCCCGGTATGAGCCCGGTTATCTTCGCGACCAAGTGTAGCAGCAGCGCATACGAGGCAATGTTAAACGGCACGCCAAGGAACATATCCGCTGAGCGCTGATACATTTGTAACGACAGGGTGTCGCCGGCGACAAAAAACTGGAAAAAATTATGGCAGGGCGGTAGCGCGACCTGATCCGGATTGATCTCGGCAGGATTCCAAGCATTTACAATAATGCGCCGAGAATTTGGATTGTGCCGGATGAGTTCGATGGCATCGGCGAGTTGATCGATAACGTGGCCCGAGGGCGATTGCCAAGCTCGCCACTGAACGCCGTAGACACGACCCATGTCTCCATCGTTCTCGGTCAGTCCAAGACGCGTTAAATAGTCTGCGTAATTTGCGTCCCAAATTTTGTTTTGGGGGTAGATCGCTTTGAGCTCATCGAGTTTGCTTGAGCCGGAAATAAACCACAAAAGCTCGGACGCCATAACCTTCCAGGCCAACTTTTTCGTAGTCACGGCGGGGAAGCCTTGCCGCAGGTCATAGCGCGCGTGCAACCCAAAATAGCTGAGGGTACCGACACCTGTTCGGTCATCGCACTGGGTGCCATGCTCTAGTACTTGCTTGAGCTGCTGAAGATAAGTCTGCATCGGTTTGCGTTACTCTGGGGCGCTTAGCCGCACTTAGAATCTCCACAGTTCAAGCAGGTCATGCAGCCATCCATCATGACCATCGCGGTCGTTAGGCATTTCTGACAAAGCTGGGCGCCTGGCGGGAAGGCGTTCGACTCTTCCTCAGCGGGCTCAACGCTTTCTGCTTGGGCACGCTTTTCATCCATCATTGCGAGGTGCTCACTGGACAAAGCTTGGTCCTTAATGAGGCCAATTCTGCGCATATGACGATCCAATACTTCCCCGATTTCAGCAACCAGGGACGGCATAAACCGCCCGCCCTTTTTGAAATAGCCACCTTGCGGGTCAAAGACCTGCTTGAGCTCCTCGACCATAAAGGTTGCATCGCCACCTTTTCGGAAAACCGCTGATATCACCCGGGTTAACGCGAGAATCCACTGGAACTGATCCATGTTCTTGGAATTGATAAAGATCTCGAAAGGCACTTCTTGCTCGTGTTCTGTGCCGCTATTGAGCACCATATTATTAATGGTGATGTACATAGCGTGATCAGACAGCGGTGTCTTGATTTTATAGGTATAGCCCTTTAGCTCATCGGGTCGCTGCACTTCTTCGTGCATGATTTCTCGGGTGGGGGCCACTTTCGCAATCGGTTCATCTTTCTTTTTAATCGAAAAGCCGACGATATTCTTAGAGATTTTAACAGCCATTTTCGTCCTCTACAGTCATTGAGTGGCTCTGATTTGGGCGCCACTGTGGTGATCCTATGTCATCAGTCAGCGTGCACCTAAAGCAAAGGGTTTATGGCATTAAACCCAAGCCTTAAGTGCAAGCGGTTATCTTAAAATTTCCCGTAGTAACCTTCTTTCATTGCGTCAAAAAGGTTTGCGGCAGAATGAAGTTCGCCATCGTATTCGATTTCCTCATTGCCTCTAAGTTCAACGACCTCGCCATCTTCAAGCTCGAACTGATAGGTTGTGTTTTCAAGGTCTTGCTCTTTCACCAAGACGCCTTGAAATGCTTCGGGGTTAAACCGAAAGGTCGTGCAACCCTTGAGCCCTTGCTCATATGCGTACAAGTAGATGTGCTTGAAGTCTTCATAGGGGTACTCCGTTGGCACATTCGCTGTTTTCGAAATGCTGGAGTCGATCCACTTTTGCGCCGCCGCCTGAATATCAACATGCTGAATCGGGGAGATGTCATCGGCCGTTATGAAATAGTCGGGTAGTTGGTGGTCTGGGTTGTCGGTGTAAGGCACCGCATCCGGATTGACCATCGCGTTATAGGCCAATAATTCGAAAGAGAAGACGTCGACTTTTTCTTTCGACTTCTTGCCTTCGCGAATGACGTTTCGTGCGTAGTGATGGGCAAAGCTGGGCTCAATACCATTACTGGCGTTATTCGCCAGCGATAGGCTAATGGTACCCGTTGGGGCAATTGAGCTGTGGTGTGTGAAACGACACCCGTGCTCGATGAGGTCGTCGATCAAGCCAGCGTTCTCAGTTGCAATTTTTTGCATGTAACGAGAATACTTTGCGTGGAGGACGCGCCCAGGCAGTTTGTCGCCGAGTTTGATACCGTCGTCGATCATCTCAGGTCGCAGTCGCAGCATTTCACCGGTGACCTCGAAGATCTCGTCCATAATTGGGGCAGCGCCTTTTTCCTTTGCCAATTCAAGCCCGGTTTGCCAACCCACGAGGGCAAGTTCCTTGGTCACGCGTTCGGTGAAGGCGACGGACGCGGGATCCCCATAGCTCATGCCCATCATGGTGATGGCGGAACCGAGCCCCAAGTAACCCATGCCATGGCGGCGTTTTCGCTCAATTTCATGGCGCTGTTCCGGTAGCGGTAGACCGTTTATTTCGACCACGTTATCCAGCATGCGCGTGAAAATGCTAACGGCTTCGCGGAAGGTTTCCCAATCAAAGTCAGCGTCACCGTTGAAAGGCCGCTCAACAAAACGCGTGAGGTTGACGGAGCCGAGCAGGCAGCTGCCGTAGGGCGGCAATGGTTGCTCGCCGCAGGGGTTGGTCGCACGAATGTTTTCGCAAAACCAGTTGTTGTTCATCTCATTGACCTTGTCGATCAAGATAAAGCCCGGCTCCGCAAAATCATAGGTCGAGGCCATGATCATGTCCCAAAGACGCTGGGCTTTAACTGTTTTGCTCACTTTACAGGCGACCAGGCCTGCATCATTAGTGACGTACTTTGCTTTTGCTGGAAACTCGCGCCAGAGTACTTGAGAGGGATCAGTCAAATCCAATTGATCAGATTCCAGCTCACTTTGCGTGATTGGGAACGACAAGGCCCAATCGGTATCATTTTTAACCGCTTCCATGAATTCAGCGGTAATCAGCAAAGACAAGTTGAACTGACGAAGTCTCCCGTCTTCGCGTTTGGCTTTGATAAAGTCAATCACATCTGGGTGACCGATTTCGAAGGTTGCCATTTGCGCGCCACGTCGACCCCCAGCGGAGGAGACGGTAAAGCATGTCTTGTCATAAATATCCATAAACGACAGCGGCCCTGAAGTGTAGGCGCCAGCACCCGACACATAAGCGCCTTTCGGGCGCAGGGTCGAAAATTCATAGCCGATGCCGCAGCCCGCCTTCAAGGTTAGTCCGGCTTCGAGGTTCTTTTGCAGGATGTCTTCCATCGAATCAGAAATGATCCCGGATACCGTGCAATTAATCGTTGAGGTCGCTGGTTTGTGTGCTTGGGCACCGGCGTTGGAGGTGATCCTACCTGCCGGAATGACGCCATGACGTAAGGCCCACAGGAATTTTTCGTACCAGTCTTGGCGGACATCTTTAGCTTCGACTTCAACCAAGGCTTTTGCCACCCGTTGATAGGTCTGATCGATATTTTCATCGATGCGCTCGCCTTGTTTACTCTTTAGACAGTATTTATTTTCCCAGATGTCGAGTGAAGTCGGTTGGAGCTTGATTTCATTCACGTTTGCGGGAATGGCTTTGAGGTCAGTTTTTTGGGCTGTGGAATCCATATGTCAATATTGCCTCTCATCAGTTGATGGTAATGGGGTCGTTGTTCTGTCCAGGGTCTGTCGCAGACCGATGTTTAATGTGATCGCTTACCGCGATTTGATCGCTTTTAAAATCAAGCGCTCTTTACTAGGCGCTCTTTACCAGAAGCGCTCTTTACTAAAAGTGCTCTGTGCCAAGACGGTCTATAAGCGCTTTCTGTAAACGCTTTCTACAAACGCTTTCTAAAGCGTTTTTGTGACCGCTTATAAGTACCGACAATCTTGACGGTCTTCTGTGAGGTCATGCCATCGATTAATAGCCTAACCTGTGGACGCCCATCAACGGGGTGTGTCGCGCTCAGGTTGCTGGGATGACCCTCTTTTGAAGGGTGCGGCAGATGCCCTGAGTCGATGGTTGAAGTCCTAAAAGCCCAGATATTGTGCTACACGACCTTGCAGAGCACAAGATATAGTTGTGCGGAAATCGCATAAAATGCTAAAAAAAATCAAGAAAAAGGGTCAGGTCTTGCGTAATTTAACCATAATCGCCTGTTTACAGCGTGCCATCTTTCGCGGGACACTCAATCAAAATAACGACGTAACCTTGGGATGAAGCGCGATGAATCAGTTAAAGAGTAAAGTGGCAATAATTACCGGTGGCGGCAGTGGCATTGGCGCTGCAACTGCGGAACGTATTGCGGAACAAGGCGCCTCGGTAATGATCACCGATATCAATGGTTCCGCGGCGGAACAAACGGCGCGCGTAATTCAGCAACGAGGGCAATCAGCGCAAGCGTTGGCCCAGGATGTGGCCGACCCTGATGCTTGGGCGACGGTGTTTACGGAAACCGCCAAAGCCTTCGGCCCGGCTAATGTCTTAGTTAATAATGCTGGCGTCAGTGGGGCTGGTCAGGATCGCTTTGAAGAGCCGGAAGGGCTTGATGCGTGGCGGCAAATCATGAGTATTAACCTGGATGCTGTGAATTTGGGTTGCAGAATTGCGATTCAAGAGATGAAGGTGTCCGGTGGTACGATCGTCAATATTTCATCCGTCATGGGGTTGGTGGGCGGCGCAGGTCCAGCTTATAACGCCAGTAAAGGGGGCGTTCGACTACTGACTAAGTCGATTGCAAGCTATTGTGGGCGGATGGGTTACCCGATTCGATGCAATTCGGTCCATCCTGGTTATATTTGGACGCCAATGGTCCGTCAGATTGCCGAGGTTCATGAAGAGGTTTCAACTGAAGCCGAGTTAAAGGAAATGCTGCTGCTGCAGCATCCTATTGGCCGTTTAGGTGAGGCAGATGATATTGCCAATGGCATCCGCTTCTTGGTCTCGGATGAGTCCAGTTTTATGACGGGCAGTGAGCTGGTGATTGATGGTGGCTATACTTGCGTTTAGACGACGCCTTTTAGACGATGCGATAGCCTTTTAGTAAGCAGTATGGTTTCATTCAGAAATCCTTGGCGGCGGCCAGAATGTGCTGCCTCGTTTAGTGTGGGTCGAGCAAGCTTGAGCTGCCTTGGAGGCCACCGTTTATCTTAAACGAGCGGTGGCTTTGGATCATAACCTTAAAGATGTGAATGGAGTTCGCGCATGCACCTATCCCAGATTGCCTTACAAACACCAGATAAGCCGGCTTATATTATGGCGGGCAGTGGCCAAACGGTGACCTATCAGGGTCTTGAGGACGGATCAAACCAATTGGCGCAACTGTTTCGGTCGTTAGGACTCATGCGCGGTGACCACATTGCTATCTTGTTAGAGAACCATACCTTGTTTCTTCAAATCTGCGTCGCTGCGCAACGCGCCGGAATTTATTTCACCGCGATCAGCTACCGGCTGCAGTCTGATGAAGTGGAGTACATTGTGAATGATTGTGGCGCACGGGTGTTCATCACCTCGATTGATCGCCGAGCAGTGGTTGAGCCTTTGATTGATCGCCTTGAAAACTTGGATCGGTTTTTCATGCTCGATGGCGTGATTGCTGGGTTCGAATCATTAGAGGTGGCGATGGATAGCCAGTCTACCCAGATGATCGAGGACGAAAGTATCGGTACCTCGATGCTGTATTCATCCGGGACGACCGGACGGCCCAAAGGGGTCTACCGCCAGCTACCAGAAGGCGTTTGGGGCGAAGAAGACTCTGGCGCGATGTTTCGGGCTTTGTACCAAGCCCAAGAGGACAGCATCTATCTTACGCCGGCGCCGCTTTATCACGCAGCGCCCCTGACATTTACCATGGCCTTCCTGTTAGGGGGCATGACTTGTGTCGTCATGGAGCATTTTGAAGCGAGTGCCGCGCTAGCGGCCATCGAAACCTATCGCGTTACACATTCTCAGTGGGTACCGACCATGTTCATTCGGATGCTGAAACTCGATGATCCTGAGCGCCTGAAATACGATGTGTCGAGTTTGGTATGCGCAATTCATGCGGCTGCGCCTTGTCCCGTTCCGATTAAAGAGCAAATGATCGAATGGTGGGGACCGATTATCTACGAATATTACGCTGGCTCAGAGGGTAATGGCTTCGTTGCCATCAATTCCGAAGAATGGTTGGCGCATAAGGGTTCCGTTGGGCGCGGCCTGACGGCGGTTCTACACATTTGCGATGACGCGGGCAATGAAGTGAGCGTCGGTCAGTCCGGCACTATTTACTTCGAAGGTGGTGGGGATTTTGAGTATCACAATGATGCTGAGAAAACCGCTGAGTCTCGGCACCCGCAGGGTTGGTCAACCTTGGGGGACGTTGGCTATCTCGACGAAGAAGGATTTCTGTATTTAACGGACCGCAAAAGCTTCATGATCATCTCTGGCGGCGTCAATATTTATCCCCAAGAAACTGAAAACCTGTTGGTCACCCATCCGAAAGTAATGGATGTGGCCGTTTTTGGTGTGCCGAATGAGGAGTTTGGCGAAGAAGTGAAGGCGGTCGTTCAGCCCAAATCTTGGTCTGATGCAGGTCCTGAGCTTGCGGCCGAGCTCATGGAGTTTTGCCGCGAGAATATCTCGCACATTAAGTGCCCTCGATCCGTAGACTTTGAGCAAGAGCTGCCGCGTCATCCGACGGGGAAGCTCTATAAACGCTTGCTCAAAGATCGGTACTGGGCCGAGCAGGGCAAATCAATATAGGGTTAAGCCAGCGGGATCGCCTCAGCGGTTTTTGAGTAAGTTTGCTGGAGAGAACTGGTCTGTCAGGATGGGTGCTGTCTGGTCCCAGTCTGCCCGTGTATTGAGGTATTTGGGGAAACTCTCAATGGCAACACCGAAGCGGTTTAAACTCGGAGCCAACGCGCGCGCATTCGCCTCAAGTGTTTTGCGGTCTGGCAGTCCTGCAGGCCGTGCAATGATGACCCGGTTGCCGCTAGCAGGTAGCTTAAAGTTGAAAAATTCGTTGAAGACCGCTTTATAAGTCTGTGATTCATAATCATAAAGTTTGGATGAAGAAAAAGTGTTGGCGACCACGACGCCGCCCTCAGTTAAGAGGGAACGTGTTTCCGCGAGGAATTCTCGGGTCATCAGATGCTCAGGGATATACTCTCCGGTAAACGCGTCCAGAATTACCAGGTCGTATCGAGACCCTAGTCGCGCTGCGCGTTTAATAAAGACTCGCGCATCTTGCACCGCAACATTTAGGTAATCGTTCGCTTTAAAATTGAAAAAGCCTTCGGCAACCCGAACCACGGCGGCATCGATTTCAACGACATCGATTTGAGCTGTGGGGTAGAGCTCATTGAGCGCGGTCGGTAAAGTGCCCCCACCTAAGCCAACAATGAGAATCGAGCTGGGTTTGGGTTGCAGCAGCAGCCCGCCAAACGTCATCCGAACATAAGAAAAAACCACGCGGTCCGGGTTCTCGGTATCAAAACAGGACTGTCGCCGATCGTCCCGGCGGACGGCGAACACCAAGCAGCGGTCATCGCCCTTTTGCTGGATTTCGATATTTTGATAGAGGGACTTCTCTCGATGAATAACCTCGCCCGATACGTCGCCTATGCACAGCAGGCAGGCAAACGCGAGGACTTGAACGCGGCTCATGAGCGCCTTCGATTAAAGGCGATGGCAAGGCTACCTGCGAGCAACAAAACCCCAACCATCGTAATCAAGATGGTATTCATATCAAACCAAAGTACCAAGTAGAATGATGTGAGTAGAGTGCCTAAGGCGCTGCCGAGAGTCGACACGAAATACAAACCGCCTGCGACTTGACCACTGTGACGAGTGTTATCGACCATTAATCGAACCGAATAGGGCGCAATCATGCCCAATAGCGCGGTCGGTATGAAAAACAAAAGGGTGGACGCAAGTAGCGAGCCGTAGCGAGGGTCATCAATCGCTGAAAAGACCGCATCCATGGCATTGTCGGCAAAAAAGACGATCGGCAATAAGCCGATAGCCGCGAGCAAGAAAAACAAGCCGTACAGTCCAAGATTGGGGCGATTAATCGATAAGCGCCCACCAATGAGGTATCCCATTGCCAGCGCCACCATAAAAATGCTGATGATGCTGCCCCAAACGTAAATGCTGCTGCCGAAGTAGGGCGCCAGGATACGGCCGCCAAGCAGCTCCACCGACATAATGATAAAACCACTGGTAAAGGCGAGCAATAACACCAGCCAGCCAATGCGTTCTAGTTTTGTATCAATCTGTTCGTCGGACATACCGTATACCCTTGTTACTTTTCCGCAGTATAACCGCTCGTTAAAATGGCGCCAGCCGGCCGGCGCACTGCGCGAGCAATCTATGGCATACTGGCGCGGCAAAAACCTAGGACAAATCGCTTTGAAAGCTCTGCTACGCCTCGTTCCCTACATTGCCCGATATCGATGGCAGGTAGTAGTTGGGTTCGTAGGGTTCTTCTTGGCCCGGTTTTTTGAAGTGAGCACGTATTATGGTGTGGCGCTCGGGATCGATGCCATTGGCGCTCTAGTGCAAGAAGAGTCGCCACCCTTTGGACTTGAGATCTGGGAAATCGTTGTCGGCATTGTCAGCGCGGTTGTCTTGCGATTTATTTTTGTCTCGAGGGCGAGGCGGGCCTTCCGACTCGTTGGTCAGAAAGTGTCCTTTGACTTGCGGGAGCAGCTGTTTGCCAGCGTTTTGGTTCAAGGTCCTGCGTTCTTTGGTCGCATCGGCGTCGGAGATCTGATGACGCGTGCGATCCAAGATATTTCGCTCGTGCAACGCCTGATTGCCTTCGGGTTAATCCAAGTCGTCATCATGGTGTACGCACCGCTCTTTGGTATGACGGCGATGCTGTTCAAGTCCGTGAGCCTGACAGTACTGATCTTGCCGCTTCTACCCATCCTGTATTTCTACGCGCAGTACGTGGCGACGCAAATGGCCGAGTCCTCCCAGCAGGTGCAGGAGTCCTTGTCCATGCTCGCCGCGCATACTCAAGAAAACCTGAGTGGTATTCGGACGGTCCAAGCCCAAGCTCAAGAAGAAAACGAAATTAAACGCTTCTTTAAAACCAACAATCAATACGCGTCGGCATTTTATGAGCAAGCCCGTATCAATTCGCTCATGACCGCCTGGACACCCTGGCTCACCGCGCTTGCACAGCTCGGGATCATTGTTTACGGCGGCAACCTTGTATTGAGCGGGGCCTTGAGTGTCGGCGACCTGATCTTTTTCCTTGCGTGCTTAAATATGTTGTTGCAGCCGATTCGAATGGCCGGCTTTTTTATCACGATGGTGGCCCGGGCGAGGGTTGGTGTGGAACGCCTGTGTGAGGTCTTCGATGCGCCGCCCGAGATCATTGACCGCCCAACGGGCGAGGCGCCGTCTGCGATCAGCGGCGCCTTTGTGTTCAAGCAGGCATCATTTACCTATCCGGGCGCAGTCATGCCAGCGCTGAGCGACTTAAATTTTAGTATTCAGCAGGGCGAGTCCATTGGCATCGTGGGGCGGGTGGGCTCGGGTAAATCGACCCTGCTAAAATTGTGTACCCGGTTACTTGAGGTGAATGAGGGCGCGGTTGAACTTGATGGTGTGCCCATTGACAGTTATGCGCTGGCGCAGCTGCGATCACAGATTGCCCAGGTCCTGCAGGACCCCTTTCTGTTTGGCGAGCCCCTGTCTGCGAATATCAGCTACGATGATCCAGAGCGAGCTCTAGACTTGATTTGGGATGCCGCCGATGCCGCCGCGTTACGAGAGACCGTTCTTACTTTCCCGGAGCAAATGAGCACTTTGGTGGGCGAGCGGGGCGTAACTCTGAGCGGCGGTCAGAAACAACGCACGACGCTGGCACGCGGGTTGATTCGTAATGCGCCCGTATTGATTTTGGACGATTGCTTTAGCGCAGTCGATACAGAAACAGAAGAACACATCTTGAGTCGGTTAAAGCGTTTGCGCGCGGGTAAAACGACCATTTTAGTCAGTCATCGGGTCTCAACGCTGCGGCACACCGATCGCATTTTGGTGCTGGAAGGTGGGCGCCTGATGGAATCGGGCTCGCATGATGCTTTACTTGCTAAGGGCGGCTTATACGCTGAACTCGAGCGTCTGCAGACCCAAGGCCAGCGGCCTGATTATGAGCCGGAGCTGGTTTGATGAACCAAACGATCCCACCGAATACGGGCCCCAAAAAAGACGATAAGCCCGATCGGGATCACGCCATGTTTGATGCTGAGCTATCGGGCAATGTGCTCAACTTTCAGCTGTTAAAACGCGTGCTCACTTGGCTCGTACCCTATCGGTTAAGCCTTTGGATTAGTGGCACGCTGGTCCTGGTGGCGAGCTTCGCTGCTGTTTTGATGGAGGTCGTGATCAGCCGAGTGCTGGTGGATTATATCATCGTCGGCGATGCAAACAGTCCCATGCCGGACCTTGGCCTCATTGCCTTGACGCAGCAGCTGGAAGAAACCTTTGGGTTGCCTGCGCTTTACGTGGCCGGTGGTTTGTTTTTCGTTTTGATGTCAATTGTTGCCTTGCTAGGGCATTGGCATCGCTTAACGCTTATTGATGCGATCGTGAAAGCGCTTCGGGATCTGCGCCAGGATCTGTTCGCGCACCTAGAGTCTCGGCCCAGCTCGTTTTTCGATCGCGTTCCCGTCGGGCGGATAATGACTCGGGTGACCAACGATGTTGAAGCGCTCTACGAAATGCTTCGGGGCCTTGGCAGCTTAGTAGGTGAGTTTGTGCCGTTTTTTGTGGCACTTACAATCATGTTGTCCACCAGTGTCGAGCTAACCCTTATTTTGTTGTTACTGGTGCCTGTTGTTGGATCGGCCACCTACTTTTTTCGGCAAGCCTCGCGTGAGATTTTTCGACAGGTTCGAAATAGCGTCAGCGGGCTCAACCAGTTCCTTCAAGAAAACCTTTCGGGGATGCAGGTCGTGCAACTCAGTCAGCGTCAGGAGCAGAATCAGGCGGCCTATACCGAAATTAACCGATTAAACCTAGAGCAAGAAAATCGCTCGATCAATCTAACGACGTATTACGGCGCGTTCAACGACTCTCTGGCCTCGATAGGCCTTGGCATCATTATCTACTACGGTGGCGGGTCGGTTGTGCAATCCGAAATGTCGCTTGGCGGCGTGATTTTGTTCACGCGGTTTATGAATATGTTGTTTACGCCGGTGGTTTTGTTGGGCGAGCAGCTAAATGTCTTGTTTCGCGCAATGGCCAGCGGCGAACGAATTTTTCAAGCCTTGGATTGGGATGAACAAATCCGCGAACCCAGTCAGCCGGCGACTTTGCCCGAGCGTCTAGAGGGACGGGTTGAGTTTAGAGGCCTGTCCTTTGGTTACTCGAAAGACACACAGGTGTTGGACAATGTGAGTGTTTTAATTGAGCCTGGTAAAAAGTTGGCCATTGTAGGACCAACGGGTTCAGGCAAAAGCACGATGATTCGGTTGCTGGGACGTTTTTATGATTTCCCGGACGGCATGATCTTTCTCGATGGGATTGATTTGCAACACATTCCATCACGATCAGTTCGGCGCCGTATTGGCGTTGTGCTTCAAGATTTTCACATTTTCTCAGGGTCAATCTTAGACAACATTACATTGTCGGATCCTCTGATCACACGAGCGCGCGCCATTGAGGCGGCCAAGATGGTGAATGCGCATCATTTTATTGAGGCGCTGCCGGAAGGTTATGATGCGCCCTTGGTTGAGCGAGGCGCGAACTTGTCGCAGGGTCAGCGCCAGTTATTGGCTTTTGCGCGGGTTCTCGCCGCGGATCCCGAAATTTTGATTTTGGATGAAGCCACTGCCAGTATCGATACCGAAACCGAACAGTTGATTCAAGAAGGCTTGCAGCGCTTGATGCAAGGCCGCACTAGCATCTTAATTGCCCATCGACTGCAGACCATCCAAGAAGCCGATCATGTGATGGTGCTTGAGCTTGGAAAGGTTCGAGAATATGGCACGCATCAAGCCTTGATTGCGCAGGGCGGTCTATATAAAACGTTGCACGATCTGCAGTTTCAGGAGCTCTCAGCTGACGTTACGCCGCCGGGTCTCGCGCCTGAGTAATCGCCAGCCAAGGCGGCATCACCACAAAGCCTCGAGACGTCTCAAGACCATTGTCATCGATCATCGCGATGTGGTGCGCAAATTGCTCCCGGCTTGCTGCTAGGGCCGTCATGCAATCAGTGGCGGTTAACCGCTGATCGATCGGAACGGGTTGTAATGTGCTCAACCAGTCTCGTTTGGTCAGCGGCCGGAAGCGCTGGCGGCCATCTTTGAAGCGACCGATAAAGTCTGCGTCCGTTAACCACCAACCTCGAAGATGGTCTGCAGTGACGGCGGCAGGGTAGTTCCAGTGCGCCGCCTGCCAAGCGGTGAAAGGATGAAAGAGCCTGCCCTTTACGATGCCCTTGACCTTGACGTTTGATGTCCCAAATCGATTTGTCAGTAGGTTTTGGCCGACGGGGGTCTTGGTCAGCGCCATTTGATGGCTGAGCAAGCGCTGCAATTTGAGATCCAGTCGATCGGTTGGGTTGGGGCCAAACCACGCGCTGGCTTGCGTGGTATCCCGAGTGCCAAGATAAAACTTTACTGCCAGTTCCCAATGCTCGAGGGTATCGCCGTTCTGAACAATGAGATCAAATTCACCGAGGGTGGCGGTCGGACCCTGAACCTGAAGATTACTGGCTAACAACTCATAGCCCTTTAAATGCCTAAGGGCGCACTGCCAAAGTCGTTCGAACTGAATTCCCAATCGGAAGCGTTGCCAGTCGGTTGGTGCCGGCCAGGCTAATGGCGCTTCTTCGAAGGCAAGCTCTGTAAAGAAGTGTTTGCTGGGAAAGCCTTGGCTCGGTAACGCGATCAGTGGGGGGCTATAAACACTCCAATGGCCGTCGCGTTGGAGCTGTTGGTGCTCGGAATCTTCCAATGAGAGGTTTGTCATATTTAACAAAGCACCGGGGGCGTTAAAGGCAAGCTGTGTATTATACTGCACAATCTTCTGTAGTTTTATTGATAGAGAGTGACTATGAGCTTTAGAGCGACGTTGATCAATTTTCTCCTCCGTCGAACCCTGAAAAAGATGCTGATCCAGCAGGGGGCGGATATTCCGGTCTTGCGGCAACGACTTGGCGCCAGTGAGCGCGCCGCCGGCAAGCCCCGTGTCGGAGTACAGGTCGAGACGATCGATCTTGACGGGTTATGCCTTCAAAAAGTGGTTCATGATGCCTGCACGTCGCAGCAGGCAGTGTTGTATTTCCATGGTGGGGGCTACGTGCTGGCGGGTTCAGCCGGGCACATTGCGCTTGCAGGACGATTGTCAGAGCTTGCTGGTGTTGCCGTCTACCTGGTCGATTATCGTTTGGCCCCAGAGCATCCTTTTCCTGCCGCCGTTGACGATGCGCTCAAGGCGTATCAAGGGTTGCTTGATCGGGGTTATGAGGCAAGCAACCTTATCTTAGCGGGAGACTCTGCGGGCGGCGGCTTGGCAGCAGCAACTTTGTTAAACCTCAAAAACCTAGGGTACGCCCAACCTGCTGCGGCACTTCTACTATCACCTTGGCTTGACCTGTCGCTCAGTGGCGACAGCATGACTCGCAATGACGATCAAGATGTGATGCTGTCGACGGCCGTGTTGACGGCTTGGGCCAACGCGTATTTAGACGGTCGGGATCCCCTGGCGCCCTTGGCATCACCGATTTATGGTGATTTGGCGGGACTGGCGCCCATCCTCGTCCACGTTGGCAGTACCGAAGTTTTGCGTTCAGACTCTGAGGATTTTGTGGACCGCGTGATTGAACAGGGCGGTTCTGCCGTCTTAAAAATCTGGGACGACTTACCGCACGTGTTCCAAGTGCTGCTTGGACGCGTTCCCGAAGCCGAGGATTCTATTGCTTTGCTTGCCCAGTATTGTATTCAGCAGCTCAAGCCCAAAACGTGATCTCGTCCGCGGTAAAATTGAGACATTTGGTCTTGCTCGGTGGTGGGCATACCCACATCGGTGTCTTGCGGATGCTCGGCATGCATCCTGAGCCTGACTTGAAAGTCACTTTGGTGAGCCCAAGCCGTGAAACACCCTATTCCGGACTTTTGCCCGGCGTGGTCGGCGGACATTTCCCAGAAGAAGATTTATACATCGATTTAGGCCGTCTGTGTCAATTTGCGGGCGCCGAGTTGATCTTGGCGACCGCAACCGGGGTTAACCCAAATGGCTCTGAAATTGGGTTAGAAAATCGGCCCAGTCTTGCCTACGACTATTTGTCAATTGACGTGGGTATTGAGCCGGCGCTCACAGATCTCTCGGAATTCGATGAGGCCCTTGTGCCCGTTAAGCCAATTTCTGGATTTATGGCGCGGTTCAATTTGGTGTACGAGCAGTACCGCGGTGGTGGCGCCTTTGCCATTGTTGGGGCGGGAGCGGCGGGTCTTGAATTGGCTTTCGCGCTGAATCATCGCTTTGGCGCCAAGGCCGAAATAAATGGTTTCCAAAAACCCATTCTCTATTTGTGCCAGGCTGCTGCAGAAATTTTACCTGAGGCGCCGGGTCGACTCCGAACAAACATTCGAAAGGCGCTGGCCGCGCAAGGCATCCAATTTCAACCCAAGTTTCGCGCAGTGCGCCAAGGCGCAGGCCAGCTGGTGTCGGCAACTGGGGCTGTCTTAGAGGTCGATCAGGTCTTTTGGGCAACCGGTGCCGCGCCCCAGTCTTTTCTTAAGAACAGTGAGTTGACGTGTACGCCATCCGGATTTATCGCGGTGAACGCACAGTTACAATCGGTTAGCCATGCAAATGTTTTCGCGGTGGGTGACGCAGCCGACATGGTCGAGCAACCTCGGCCAAAAGCGGGCGTGTACGCCGTCCGTCAGGCCCCGGTTTTGTTTAAAAATCTAATAAGAAACCATCGCGGCCAGACCTTGACGCGCTTCAAACCACAGCAGCGGTATCTATCGTTGGTTTCACTGGGCGAGCAAAGGGCTCTGGGCTACAAAGGCTCTTTTTCGGGATCGGGGCGTAGCCTTTGGCGTCTCAAACGCCTCATCGATTACAGGTTCCTAGATTCGTTTAAAAACCTGCCGCTGATGACGCAGCCGAGTACATCAAACCAACAAGTGCTAGACCCCAGTACGCAGTGCCGAGGGTGTGGTGCGAAGGTGGCCTCGAGCATCCTGAGCGATGTGCTGTCTCAGCTGGATCCTGATGGCGGGCAGGTACTGGATGACTCGGCGGTTCTGACGCCGCCGATCGGCGAGCTTATGATTCAATCGGTCGATGCGTTTCGCCCCATCATTGATGATCCCTATGTGCTCGCGAAAATTGCGGTCGTGCATGCTGTTAGCGATATTTACGCCATGGGCGGACGCGTGGGTCCGATTATGGTCAACCTAACATTGCCCTACGGTAGTGAATCCATCACTCGATCGCTTCTGCAGCAGGTCATGGCGGGCGTGCTCAGTCAGACCAAGGCTGAAGGTGGACAGTTGGTCGGGGGGCATACCGCTGAAGGTCTTGAGCTCAATATCACGGTCAGTGTGACGGGTTGGGCACCCTCGGACCACATCAAAACCAGTCGCGGCGCCCAGCTGAATGACCACTTAGTTCTGACCAAAGCACTCGGGACGGGCACTTTATTTGCAGCTTCAATGCGCGGCCAAGCGGCGCCGTCATGGATCAGCCATGCCGTTTCGATGATGTTGCATTCTAACCGAGCGGCAGGTGCTCTCGTTGCAGCGCCTTCGGTACATGCGGTCACGGATGTGACCGGTTTTGGTCTAGCGGGTCACCTGCAAGGCATGCTGGCGGCAGGTCAAGGCGTTGAGTTGATATTACCGCATCTACCCGTGCTGAAAGGGGCGTTAACCAGTTTGTCAGAGCTGGGCGTTTACAGCACCGCTCATGAGAAAAATCAGCGCGCCGCGAACTCGGTGCGCACGCAGGCCTTTTCGGACCAGCGTCTTTTAGCTCGGCAGTCGTTGTTGTTCGATCCTCAGACCTCTGGCGGGTTGTTAATCAGCGTCGCGCCGAATGCCTCTCAGGATCTTGTTGATCGGTTACAGGCGTTAGGCTTTGATCAGGCGGCCGTCATCGGCACGATAACGGATCAAGCAGGGATTGCTGTTAGCGGCGGCGTGTAGGGCCCGCTGCGTCGGTTAGCTTGCGCAACGAGGGGTTAATTGTATGATGCAAGAAAAGCAGATAATGGCAGGCCCCGCATGAGCGCAGAATACAATCCGGATTTTGATCCAACAGGGATAGAAGGCGGCGTCGATACCAATCAATTACCTTGGGTCGAGTTGGCCTGCGCGCCGGGCTGGCAATTTAAGCCGCTGCGGGCCAGTCGCGAAAGCGGCATGTTCTCAGCGATTGTCAAACTGAATCAAGGCGTCAGCACGACGAATTTGTTACACCTTGGTGCGATGGATTTACTCATCCTCTCTGGCGAGCTTAACTTTATTGGGGGCCCACTGGCCGGCAGTATCGGCCCCGGTATTTGGGGCTATGTGCCGGCGAATGCCTGCGTCGCCGGGTTGCAGGCGGTACAAGACACCGAATTCCTCGCAAATTTTTATGGACCCGTTGCATTCTTGTCAGAGCAGCGCGCTGTTTTGAGTCTGTTAACGGCGATGGACCTGCAACAGGGCGCTGACGCGCATGGCATCACGTTAGTACCCAATACCTTGGCAGAATGTATGCAGCCCAGAGCGCAATCCGCCCACGTGGCGGCTATACCGCTTGCCATTGCAGGCCCGAGCGCAGGTGAGTTGGTTAATGTTCAAGCGGCGGCGGCAGATTTTGTGCATCCGCATTTTGTAGACACCCGCGCCATTCCCTGGATTGTTGACCCAACCTTGCCGGACATTGGTTTGAAAGTGCTGCGCGTGAGTGAAGAAACGGGTGTTAGTTCGTTGATTGTTCGGCACAACGGCGTCGCAGGGCCTCATTACCATTTGGGGGCAGCCGATTTTCTAGTGCTCAATGGCCACATTGGTTACCGAGCGGGTCCGACGGAAGGTTACGGGCCAGGCGTTTGGTTTTATGAACCCGCCGGGGCGCGGCATGAAGCCACCCAGCGGGTAGGTGATCATGAGGATCTAATTTACACCGCCAATGTTTATGGTCCGATTCAGTTCGATGAGGGGCCCGGTACGCCAATTAATGCGGTGCAGTCTTGGATGCAATACAAGCAAGCTGCGACGGCCTTTGGCATCGAGCTCGTAGCCAATCAATTTGAATCTGATTCGTCGCTACTTGCGTGGGCGCCGATAGGTTCAGCCTAATAGGACGAGCAGTCATGTTGGAAAATTCGTGCAATTAGGGATGCCGAAGAGGATGAATCCGATAGATTGGATCATCCTGGCAGTCACAATGATAAAAACGGCAAGTCAAAAGATCGTGCACGAGGACGAATATTTTGTGGATCAATCTCATGCGCTCAGGCACGAGCGCCCAGGGCATAGGGTCCTGCGTCGACGCTTGAGCGCTTTGTTTGAAAGCCGCTATGATGGCGCGAGCATTAATGAGATGGCGCCTCGCGCTTGGCGAGTGTTGCCTGATGGTTTGATCGCATCGAGGCGCCGGGCAATCAACGTAATCGCAAAGGGCCATCACCATGACGCTTGAATCCGCTGAAACCATCGATGTCCACGCCCACGCTGTGCTTGAAGCAACGATGGGGGCCGCCGGCACGCACGGTCCTACCTTAAGTTTTGATGAGCGACCTAAGTTTACGGTGGCCAATTACGAGCTGACAGGCGTCAAGTATCGCGGCAGTCCGTTTATGGACCCTGATCTTCGAATCCAGTCAATGGATCAGGCTGGTATCGATTTTCAAATTCTCTCGCCGAATCCGTTAACCTATTTTCACTTTATTGAGGTGGATCAGGGGCAGGCGTTTTGTCGCACTCACAATGATGCTTTGGCAGATCTCGTTCAGAATTACCCCGACCGTCTTGCAGCTTTTGCCAGTTTGCCTATGCAGGATATTGGCTTTGCTATTGAAGAGTTAGAGCGCTCGGTACGGGATCTTGGGTTTCTGGGTGCTTATATCGGTACGGACTTCGGGATGCCTCTGAATGATGCGCGGCTTAGCCCGTTTTATGAAAAGCTGGTTGATCTAAATGTCCCGCTCTTTATTCATCCAGCCCCAGCTGGCATTGATGGGCCTTTGGGCGACGCCAACCTTAAACAATTTGACCTGGATATTATCGTAGGGTTTGCGGCCCAGGAGACCATCGCGGTCTGCACCTTGATCTACGGCGGTATTTTGCAGCAATACCCTGAATTAGACATTTGTCTGAGCCATGGTGGCGGTGCGACCGGTTATGCCTATGGACGGATGCGCATGGCGGCTCAAAAACGGCCCTGGGCGAGTGCGGAACTGCAAGCGGATGGCGCGTTTGATGCGCTCCTGCACCGCCTTTGGTTCGATACCCATGTCCATGATGCGGCATCGCTTGCGCTGCTCACGCAGCATGTTAATGAGGCGCGCTTGGTGTTCGGCACCAATTTTTCTGGCTGGGATCAACAAGACTATAATGTTAGGCAGGAAGCAAAGCCCTATACCCATAATGCGCAAAGACTGCTAAGAGCCGGAGGAACAACTTGATGAACCCATCTGCAACCCTTGCATCGTTGGCCGCGCGTTTAGATCGGCTTGAGTCTAAAGATGCCATTCGGGATATTGTGACGGCCTATGCCATTGCTTGCGATGAGCACGATATGCCAAGGCTCATGAATTTGTTCACGGTGGATGCGTGTTTTGATGCACCGAATGGGTCCATGGTGGCGAATGGGAAAGCGGCCATCCAAACATTGTTCGAAAAAACCTTTAAAATTCGAGGCCCGGCCTATCATTGGACCCATGATGTCACCCTTGAAATTGATACCGCGGACCCCAATCGCGGGACGGGATTGGTTCTCAGTCATGCTGAGACAACGCCGAATGGCGTCGTCTCGATTGCCGCGATGCGCTACCAAGATGACTACCGCCGAGAATCAGACGGCCAATGGCGCTTTGCCAAGCGCGTCATTTCTTTTTTGTATTATGTCCCCGCGAGCGACTATTCCCAGGGCTTAAACCATCCGGATCGGGTGGTGATGGGTGGCAGTCGGCTGAAAGCAGATTATCCAGAAGCGCTGCCGGCCTGGCAGGCCTTTATCGATGCACATGGTCCGCTAGACTTGGATTAAGATCGTATGAAAACCCAATCAAGACACGATGAAATGATGGGGCTCGCCGCACGAGCGCTGCAACACTTTGAACATCAAACAACCGATTTAGCATCCGAAATCATGTCGCAGCCGGTGGCCGCTTATATTGATCTCGCGCGCTATCAGGCAGAACGCGAGGGCATTTTTAAACAGCTGCCGTTGGCGCTCGCCCTGACGCTGGAGCTACCCCAAAAAGGCGATTACAAAGCCATGACGGTGCTTGACACTCCGATCATTATTGCTCGGAATCAAACGGGCGAGGTGAAGTGCTTTTTGAATGCCTGCCGTCATCGCGGGTCGCGTTTATGCGATGACGGTTGCGGCGCGGCGCGCGTGTTCTCCTGCCCCTACCATGCCTGGACCTATGATGCAGAGGGTGCCCTGATCGGCCGATATGGTGCCGAGACCTTTGGCGAGATTGACCCAGCGGACTATCATTTAACGGAACTACCCTGCGCCGAGCGTTGCGGGCTGATCTGGGTTACGCTCACGCCATCAAAATCCATGGATATCGATGCCTGGTTGGGCGATTTTGCTGAGGAACTAGACACCCTCTCACTCAGCGATTGGCACCTGCACGAGGTTCGGGTGATTGATGGGCCGGGTTGGAAGGTGACCCTTGACGGCTATTTAGAAGCTTATCACCACAACCTAGTGCACGGTGCGACGGTGGGGCAGCATACGGTAGGAAACCTTTTGGTGCTCGACACCTATGGGCCCCATCAACGGCTGACCTTTGGTCGCAAAACCTTAGGGGCCCTGAGCGACCAAGCGGCAGCGGATTGGACGCCAACTGACCACATTAGACTCATCCATTCCTGTTTTCCGAACTTATCAATCTCCGGGATCCTAGGGGACCACTGTTTGGTGAGCCAGATTTTTCCAGGGCCCAGCATCGATAGCACCCAGACCATTCAGTTTATTCTCTCGGCGCGCGCGCCAGAAACGGAAAGCGAGCAGCAAGCCACAGAGAATTTCAGCGCCATGGTCTTACAAGCGGTCAGGGATGAAGATTACCGAATCGGCTTTGGCATTCAGGAATCGATCCTGACCGGCGCCAATCAGAACTTTGTTTTTGGCCGGAACGAACCTGCGGTTCAAAACTACCACCGATCCGTTGCGCGGTTCATGGCAGAGCTTAGCAAAACAGCTTAGCAAAACAGAAGCAGAGTAGTTGCGTTGTTCTATTGATTGGTGAGTCTATTTTTTTTGGGTCTATAGTAGGGCGTTAGATTTATCGTGTGAGTGTGAGCGCGGGTCTGCGCAAGTCTTACCAGCACCAATGCGCGCATTAAAAACGCTCTTTTCAAAGGCATCTTGCAATTGCGCCTAGTAATAGCGCCTTGTAATACGATCTTGTAGTAGCATCTTTTAAAACCGCCTTGTAATAGTCCGTTTAGAAGACTTCTGTTAAAGGTTCTTGGTAAAAGCCAGCATTGATGGAGAGGTTATGCAAAAGCAGCGTTGCCAATGGTGCGGGGAGGATCCGCTCTATGTGCGCTATCACGATGAAGAGTGGGGCGTGCCCACGTACGACGATGCAACCTTGTTCGAGTTTTTAATCCTAGAAGGCGCGCAAGCGGGTTTGGCGTGGATCACCGTTTTGAGAAAGCGTGAAGGCTACCGCGCTTTATTCGACCAATTCGACCCGCACAAAATTGCGCACTACAGCGATGCTAAACTGGTCGCGCTGGGACTGGATGCGGGCATTATCCGCAACCGCTTAAAGATAAACAGCGCACGGCAAAATGCGCGGGCGTTCCTTGCCGTTCAAGCTGAGTGGGGGAGCTTTAGCCGGTATCTCTGGCACTTTGTGGGCGGCAAGCCGGTTATAAACGAGGTGAAATCAGTGGCTGATGTAGCGGCTAAAACGCCCTTGTCAGATAAAATCAGTAAGGACTTAAAGGCGCGTGGCTTTAACTTTGTTGGATCGACCATCGTCTACGCCTATTTGCAGGCGACGGGCGTCGTCAATGATCACACGAATGATTGTTTTCGGCATCAGGAATGTAGCCAATTGAGCCCCTGAAGCGCATCTTGTCGGAGTTGTCATGAATTCTAAATAAATTGACTAATCAATTGGTTGAAGCCGGGCATGAGACTAGATTGTTTTTTTACGGGTTAACAAAGGTCGACCCTACCTCGGATTTGAGGGTCGTTGCCAGACGCCAGCAGGTCACCCCGACAGAGGTGCTAAGCGCTGGCTAAAGGCTTTATTAGCAGCTTCGCTAAAGGCTTTACTAGCAGCTTTGCTAAAGGCTTTACTAGTAGTTTCGATAAAGGCTTTACTAACA
>Ga0233426_10000864_pt1 | contig 30080 bp, 31 predicted proteins | sample SI_118_April2016_6_FD_179875 | JGI IMG/M metagenome (GOLD analysis project Ga0233426, IMG submission 179875) | Seawater microbial communities from Saanich Inlet, British Columbia, Canada - SI_118_April2016_10_MG | ecosystem: Environmental > Aquatic > Marine > Inlet | place: Canada: British... | reverse complement strand
CATTCCTGTTACACCAACTATAGCTAATTTCATTTTGTTTATTTTACTCCCCAAAAATACTATATTTACGGACTATGAGAAAATGCTTACTACTTTTTATCTTAACCACCTTTACTCAAGTAGTATTCGCACAATTTCTTGACAATTTCTCGGATGGAGAGTTTACAAATAATCCCATTTGGAGTGGGAATGTTGGTGTTTTTGAAGTAGATACAACTTTTAAATTGCACTTAAATGATACGATTAGTGGGGAAAGTTTTTTGGCAACAGAAAGTAATGTTTCTATTAATGCTGTTTGGGAGTTTGATGTTCGCCTAGAATTTAACTCTTCAAGTTCAAACTTTGCTAAAGTTTATTTAACAGCTGATGATCAAAATTTAACTGCAGACTTAAATGGCTTTTTTGTTCAAATAGGAGGTCAAACTGGAGCAACAGATAATATAAGGCTTTATAAGCAAGAAGGGGATACTGATGATTTATTAATTAACGGAATAGAAGGAATTGCAGCAATAAGTCCAGATTTAAAAATAAAAGTTACTCGAGATAGTATAGGGAATTGGGAGCTCTTTACTGATACTTCTAATATCTATTTTTCTGAAGGAACTGCTTTTGACAATATACTTTTACCTTCAAACTATTTTGGAGTTTATTGCAAGTATACCTCAACAAGAGCTCATAAATTTTGGTTTGATAATTTTATAGTAAGTGGTGATTCAGTAGTACCGGCAACACCTCAAAACATTAGTGAAAATGACATCATTATTAATGAAATTTTTGCTGACCCAACACCATCAATTGGACTTCCTGAATTTGAATACATTGAACTTTACAATAATACAAACTCAACAATTGATTTAACAGATTGGATCATTACAATTGAAACAACTGAAAAGGTTTTTCCTACTTCAAAAATTGAACCAGACAGTTTCGTGCTCTTAGTAAAAGAAGATGCGCTTAATTCTTTTCCAAGCAATATTTCTAAAATCGGTTTTTCTTCTATTTCTCTAACAAATGGAGGAGCAGATATTGTTTTAAAAGACAATAATAGGAAGACTATAAATGCCATTTCATATACTGATAAATGGTACAATAATGAGGATAAATCAGAGGGAGGTTGGAGTATTGAAAGGGCAAATCCAAACCTTTATTGTGAGAGACAACATAATTGGAGAGCTTCAATTTCTAATATTGGAGGAACTCCTGGAAAGCAAAATTCTGTTTGGGGAGACAATGTTTATATTGCAGATTTCAGGATTACAAATGCATATATAATAGGAAGTAATAAAATGCAAGTTAGTTTTAATAAGAATTTAGATTCTTTGCTTTTGTCAGAATCTTCATTTTTTAAAATTAACGGAAACACAGCAACAAATAGCAATCCAATTGCTCCATTTTTTGATGCTACAATGCTGACTTTTGATTTTACCTTTTTAGAAAACACTACTTATACAATTTCAATAAATAGCTTGATTGATTGCTCAGGAAATAGCATTATTAATGCTATGCAATTTGGAATTCCAGACTCTTCATTGGAAAATGATATCATCATAAATGAAATCCTATTTAACCCAAAAGAAGATGGTGTAGATTATGTAGAAATTTACAATAATTCTAATTCATTTTTTGATTTATCAAAATTAAGAATAGCCAATTTCTTTGAATTTGGAGGGGCTTTAATTCCTGAGAATATCAAATTAATTACAGCAGAAATACACCTTTTTGCACCACATACTTATTTGGTATTAACCTCTGATTCTGCAAAAGTAAAAGCGCAATATTATTGTGAAAACCCTTATAATTTTATTGAGGTTGAAAGTATGCCAACACTCTCCAATGAAGAAGGAACAATTTGTATAGTTCATCAATCCTTAAACCAGATAATTGATGCTTTTTATTATCATGAAGACATGCATTTTTCATTATTGGAAAGAGAAGATGGGGTAAGTTTAGAACGATTAGATAATAATAATGAAACGCAAAATACAAGCAATTGGCATTCGGCTGCAAGTACAGAAGGCTTTGGTACACCAACTTATAAAAACTCACAACAATACATCAGCCAGAGTATTGGCGAAATGAATATTGATCCAAAATCCTTTAGCCCTAACAATGATGGAAATGAAGATGTAGTAATGATTACTTGGAATTTCAACAAAACGAATTTAATGGCTACAAGCAAAATTTTTGATAGTGAAGGGAGGCTAGTAAAAAACCAGATGAACAATGAAATGATTGGAAATACTGGAAGTACAACCTGGGACGGAACAGCAGAAAATGGTTTACAATTAAATACTGGAATGTACATAATTTGGATGGAAGTTTTTACAGAAAATGGCACTACTGAAAGGTTTAAAAAAGTGGTTGTACTTAGTAGATAATGCCAGCAACCGAACACATAAAAGGCTTACTAAAACTTATCCCTGAAAAAGCAGGGGTATATCGATACTATGATAAAAATGAAACTTTATTGTATGTTGGAAAAGCAAAAAACCTAAAGAAACGAGTAAGTTCCTACTTCAATAAAAAACAAGAACATGGTAAAACAAGAGTTCTTGTAAGTAAGATTCACGACATACAATATGTTGTAGTCCCAACTGAGATTGATGCCCTTTTATTAGAAAATAATCTGATAAAAAAACATCAGCCAAAATACAATGTTGCCTTAAAAGACGGGAAAACTTATCCTTGGATTTGTATTAAAAATGAACCCTTCCCCAGAATTTTTCAGACTAGAAATGTGATAAAAGATGGCTCGGCTTATTTTGGCCCTTACACTTCTGTTCGGCTAGTAAAAACGCTTTTGGATTTCTTTCAGCAACTATATCCTTTAAGAAATTGCAGTCTAAACTTAATGGATAAAAACATCAAAGCAAAGAAGTTTAAGGTCTGTTTGGAATACCATATGGGGAACTGTTTAGGACCTTGTGAGGACAAGCAAACTGCTGAAGAATATCAATTAGGGATTGAGCATATCAAACAAATTATAAAAGGAGATATAAAATCGGTAACGCAACATTTAAAAACAGCTATGCTTCATTTTTCTGAAAAAATGGAGTTCGAAAAAGCACAATCAGTAAAAGAAAAAATTGATTTACTAAACAACTATCAAGCAAAATCAACCATTGTAAATCCTAAAATTAATGATGTAGATGTGTTTACAATTTTATCAGATGAAGATACTGCTTTCATAAATTACCTAAAAATAAATTCGGGCGCAATTATACAGGCACACACTTTGGAGCTGAATAAAAAATTGAATGAAACAGATGAAGAATTATTGCAATTAGGAATTATTGAACTTAGGCAAAGGTTTGAAAGTACTTCAAAAACAATTTACTGTTCTCATTCCCTTGATAATGTTTGGGAGGATTTAAGCATTACAATTCCAAAGATTGGAGACAAGAAAAAACTAATTGACCTGAGTTTGAGGAATGCAAAATATATGCAGTTGGACAAACAAAAACGCAAAATCAATAACATTGAAAAGCAAGACAATAAGCGTATTTTGGAGCAACTTCAAAAGGATTTACACTTAAAAGACCGCCCAAGGCATATTGAGTGTTTTGATAATTCCAACATACAAGGAACAAATCCTGTGGCGGCCTGTGTGGTGTTTAAAAACGCAAGGCCAAGCAAAAAGGATTATCGCCATTTTAATATAAAAACAGTAGTTGGTCCTGATGATTTTGCAAGTATGGAAGAGGTGGTGTACAGAAGATACAAACGCCTTTTGGATGAAGAACAACCCTTGCCAGAATTGATTGTTGTTGATGGAGGGAAAGGACAACTCAGCTCGGCAGTTAAGAGTTTAGACAAACTCAAACTGAGAGGGAGAATAGCCATTATTGGCATTGCAAAACGTTTGGAAGAAATCTATTTTCCAGGAGATAGCGTACCGTTATATTTGGATAAACGCTCAGAAAGTTTGAAGTTGATACAACAATTACGAGATGAAGCCCACCGCTTTGGCATTATGCATCACCGCAAGCAAAGAGGAAAAGATAGCCTTGGCACTTCATTGGATAAAATTGAAGGAATAGGCCCAAAAACTGTGGAGCTACTCATCTCTCATTTTGGTTCAGTTAAAAAAGTAATGGAAGCTAAAAAGGAAGAATTAGAAAAGTTGATTGGGAAGGTAAAAGCCAAAAAGATTTATGAAAAATAAACTTGTTTTCCACGCCTTACCTTTTCAGCTAGCAGTTGTGATAAATTTAGCCTACTTTTGCGACCTATATTTCACACACAAACCATCATCAAAAACGCAAACATGGAACAATCACAATTTTTAGAAAAAAATATATTTACAGATTTAAAAAACCTAAATGATGGATTTGCTGAAGATGGAATTCAATATTTTTCTGAAAACGATTTTGGGATTGTTTTAGATAGAGCAGAATATTTTGGATTGAGTGTTTATACTATTAAACCATGGTCCAAAGATGAAAAATATGAAGCATCATCACATGAAAATCATAAAAAAAAGGCAACTAACCCTGATTGGTACAAGAGAGAATTTTTGACACTTAAAACTCGAAAAGAAGGTCTTTTATATTCTGCAAAATATAAAGTTTCCAAAAAACTTTTAGCAAGGTAAATTACTCCTCAGCTCCTGTTTTTTCAGCTTTCATTTGTGGAAAAAATAATACATCTTGTATAGAGTTAGAATTGGTCATAATCATGCTCAACCTATCAATTCCAATACCTAATCCTGCAGTAGGAGGCATTCCGTATTCTATTGCTCTTAGGAAATCTTCATCCAATAACATGGCTTCATCATCTCCTCTTTTTCCAAGTTCCAACTGCTCTTCAAATCGTGCTCTTTGGTCAATAGGATCATTCAATTCCGAAAAGGCATTACAGATTTCTTTACCATTGCAAATCGCTTCAAATCGCTCAACCAAACCTTCATTTGCTCTGTGTTTTTTAGCCAATGGCGACATCTCAACAGGATAGTCCGTAATGAAAGTAGGTTGTATTAATTGTCCTTCACATTTTTCTCCAAAAATCTCATCAATTAATTTTCCTCTACCCATGCTTTTATCTACCTCAACCCCTAATTTTTTAGCAGTTTCAGCCATAGTAGCCTCATCCATTTTTGAGATATCAATTCCTGTAAAATGCTCAATTGCCTCATACATAGTATAACGCTTCCAAGGTCTTTGGAAATTGATTAAATTATCACCAACTTGAATTTCTGTTTTCCCGTGCAAGTCCATAGCAATTTTTTCTACCATTTCCTCCACCAAGTCCATCATCCAAGCATAATCCTTGTAGGCAACATACAATTCCATTTGTGTAAATTCAGGATTGTGAAAACGACTCATCCCTTCATTTCTGAAATCTTTTGAGAACTCATATACCCCATCAAAACCACCTACAACCAATCTTTTTAAATACAATTCGTTTGCAATCCTAAGGTACAATTCCATATCCAAAGTATTGTGGTGTGTTTTAAAAGGGCGGGCAGCAGCCCCTCCATAAAGTGGTTGTAAAATTGGCGTTTCTACCTCTAAATATTCTTTCTTATTCAAAAACTCACGCATGGAGTTAGTCAGTTTTGTACGTTTAATAAAAGCATCTTTTACTTCAGGGTTTACTACTAAATCTATATATCTCTGCCTGTATCTTTTTTCAGGATCAGTAAAGGCATCATGCACTGTTCCGTCAGCATCCACCTTTGGCAAAGGCAATGGGCGTAAGGATTTTGTAAGCACTTTTAGTTCTTTTACTTTTACTGATATCTCCCCAACTTTAGTAATAAAAACAGTTCCTGTAACTCCAATAATATCACCAATATCCAATAGTTTTTTGAAAACTGTATTGTACATAGTTTTATCTTCCCCTTCACAAATTTCATCTCTATTTACATAAATCTGAATTTTTCCATCAGAATCTTGCAACTCAGCAAAAGAGGCTTTACCCATAATTCTTCTGCTCATCAACCTTCCTGCAAGCATTACATTTAACTCCTCTCCCTCCTTGTGCTTTTCCTTAATCTGTTTGGATGTTGTATTTACATCAAATAGGTCAGCTGGATAAGGATCAACTCCTAAATCTCTTAATTTTTGTAAGGATTCTCTTCTCACTAATTCTTGATCGGAAAGTACTCTTGTCATCTGTTAAATTTTTTGCAAAGATAGGAATTCTATTATGCTATTATTTCGTATTTTCGACTTCTTTTAACAAGCCAATTTTAATATCAAATTATAAAAATATTTAAGATGAAAATGAACGATTACATTGATGATTTTAGCAATCATTTAAGAGAAGCAATTGAGATTGCAAACAATACAAATTTAACTTCCTGTACTAAAGAAATCAGAAATGTTTTGATCTGTGGTTTGGGTGGTTCTGGAATTGGAGGAACAATTGTTAGTGATATTATTTCGCCAAAAGTAGATATTCCTATTACTGCAACAAAAGACTACAGTATCCCTAATTTTGTGAATGAACATACGCTAGTTATTGCAAATTCTTACTCAGGAAATACGGAAGAAACACTTTACGCTTTAGAAAAATGCCAATCAAGAGCTGCGGAAATTGCAGTAATTACTTCAGGAGGGAAATTAAAAGCCATTGCTGAAGAAAATAAATACAACAAAATAATTATTCCAGGAAACCAGCCTCCAAGGGCTATGTTTGGCTATGCATTTACGGAGTTATTTTTTATGCTAAACCATTACGGAATTATTGATGATTCTTTTAAATCTGATTTTACTAAAGCAATAGAATTACTTGATACTGAAAAAAGTGATATCCAAGAGCAAGCAATGAGTTTGGCTAAAAAAATGTACAAACAAACTCCCGTTATTTATGTTGCGAATGGCTTTGAAGGGGTGGCTGTTCGTTTTCGTCAGCAGATAAATGAAAACAGTAAAATGCTTTGTTGGCACCATGTTGTTCCGGAAATGAATCATAATGAGCTTTTAGGATGGAGAACAAATGTTAATGATTTAGCAGTCGTTTATTTCCGTAACAAATCGGACTATGACAGAAATCAAATCCGTATGGATATCAATAAAAAAGTAATTTCTAAGTTCACTGAAAATATAACTGAAATTTGGAGTAAAGGAGATTCTTTAATTGAAAATTCGCTTTACCACATAAATCTTGGTGATTGGGTAAGTTGGTATTTGTCAGAAATGAATAATGTGGATGCAATTGAAATTGATGTGATTGACTTTTTGAAAGGGGAATTAGCTAAAGTTTAATGAATAAGAAAGTAGAGTTTCAAGATTTAGGGCTAATTGATTACAAAAAATGTTGGGATTTTCAAGAAGAACTTTTTTCAGAAATATTAACGGTAAAATCATCCAATCGAAAGGAGGATAAAACAGTTGCCACCAAAAATCATTTAATTTTCTGTGAACACCCTCATGTCTATACGTTAGGAAAAAGTGGTGATGAAAAAAACCTTTTGGTAAATGAAGATTATCTAAAAAGCAGGGGGGCAACTTTTCATAAAATTAATAGAGGTGGTGATATTACCTATCATGGTCCTGGACAAATTGTTGGCTATCCAATTTTGGATTTGGACAACTTTTTTACGGATATCCACAAGTACTTACGCTTTTTGGAAGAGGCAGTAATCCTTACCTTAAAAGAGTACGGTTTGGAGTCCGAACGATCTCCAGGAGAAACTGGAGTTTGGTTTGATGTGGGGACGCCAAAAGCCAGAAAAATATGTGCCCTTGGGGTAAAAAGCAGTAGATGGGTAACTATGCACGGATTTGCTTTTAATATAAATTCAGATTTATCCTATTTTGGAAACATTATACCTTGTGGAATTGCAGATAAAAAAGTCACTTCATTAGAAAAAGAATTAGAAAGAAAAATGGATTTTGAAGAAGTAAAAAACAAAGTAAAAACTCATTTAATTGAGCTTTTTGAAATGGAAATAATTTAACATGAAAAAAGCATTGAAATACATATTAGCAATTTTTGTAATTCTTAATTTTCTCATCATATTAAGCGGTAAATCTTGGCTTTATAAGGCAGTTTCTGTTACTTATTTAAAGGGACATACATCTTCATATATTGATGATTATATTCATTTTCCTTCAAATAGTATTAAAAATGGGAATCATCAAGAATGGTTAGTTTCAAAAGAATACAATAAAGCACAACTTCCTGAATTTATAAAACCCATAAATGATAAGTTGGGTACGGTTGCTTATGTGGTAATAAAAAATGACAGTATCATTTTTGAAGAGTATTGGAATGGTTATTCTGCAGACAGTTCTTCAAACTCCTTTTCTATGGCAAAAAGCTGGATATCTACTTTGGTTGGAATTGCTATTAAAGAAGGAAAGATTGAGAGTATTAATCAAAAGGCTTGTGATTTTCTGCCAGAATTTTGTGAAGGAGATAATTCTAAAATTACAATAAAGCACTTACTCACAATGAGCTCAGGTCTTGATTGGGATGAGGATTATCACGACCCATTAGGGCAAACTGCAGAGGCCTATTTTGCGCCAAACCTTAAAAAGCAAATGATGAGACTAAAAGCTGTTGAACCTCCAGGAGAAATCTTTAAATATCATAGCTCATGCTCACAGCTATTAGCATTTATTGTGGAAAGTGCTACAGGGCAAAGTGTAAATGAATATACTTCTGAAAAATTATGGAAACCAATGGGAGCAAAACATCCTGCTCTTTGGAATACAGACACAAAAAGAGGTGATGAAAAGGCCTTTTGTTGCATCAATTCTAACGCTAGAGATTTTGCAAGACTTGGTAAATTATACATGAATCAAGGAAATTGGAATGGCACACAACTTTTGGATAGCAACTATGTAAAGGAAGCAACTTCAGTTTCTAATTTATTAGATGAAGATGAAAATAAAAATGTAAATTATGGTTATCAATTTTGGATTGCAAATAGGAAAGGTTTAGATGTATATTACACAAGAGGTTTGTGGGGGCAATATGTAATTTGTATCCCTGAAAAAGATATGATTATTGTTAGGTTGGGTAGGAATTATGGTTTTCATTTGGCAGATGGACATTCGGAAGATTTCTATCAATTTATTGATGCTGCTTTAGAAATGTCCCCCTAATGTTAAGTCAGACAAAAACACAAAACATCTTATTTCTGGACATAGAAACTGTTCCGGTAAAAGAAAATTTTGAAGATTTAGATACTACATTCCAAACGCTATGGGCTGAAAAAACTACTTGGCAAAGAAAAGATGAATTTACCCCCTCTGAATTTTATAAAATGAAAGCTGGGGTAATGGCAGAATTTGCTAAAATTATCTGCATTTCAGTCGGTTATTTATTTACAGAAAAAGGTGAAAATCATTTCAGAATAAAATCATTTTATGGTGATAATGAGAAGCTGATTATCTCAGAGTTTAATGATTTACTAAATTCAGAATTCAACAAAAATCAACATCAGCTTTGTGCGCATAATGGCAAAGAATTTGACTTTCCTTTTATAGCAAGAAGAACACTTATAAATGGCTTGAAACTTCCAAAACTTTTAGATATAGCAGGGAAAAAACCTTGGGAAGTAAGTCATTTAGATACTATGGAGCTTTGGCGTTTTGGAGATTACAAACATTATACATCAATAAAATTATTGGCAGCACTTTTTGGGATTCCAACTCCAAAAGATGATATTGATGGAAGTCAAGTGGCAAGTGTTTATTACAAAGAAAAAGATTTGGAACGCATCAAAATATATTGCCAAAAAGATACGCTTACTGTGGCACAATTACTATTACGCTACAAAGGGGAGGAATTAATAAAAGAAGAAAACATTGAGTTTGCATAAAAATAGTTATTTTTAGCAACCTAAAAAACAGAATAAGAGATGGGAAATACATTGTTAGAATTTAAGAATCTGGTAACAGAATTTCATACAGAAGGAACAACTGTAAAGGCTGTAAATGGCGTGAGTTTCACTTTAAATAAAGGGGAAACGATTGGTATTGTTGGAGAGTCAGGATCAGGTAAGTCAGTTACTTCACTTTCTGCAATGCGATTAATCCCTTCACCTCCTGGCATTATTAGTGGAGGTGAAATTATTTTTCATCAAAATGACGGAACAGCTACTGACTTATTAAAGATTTCAGAAGAAGAAATGAGGAAGTTCAGAGGAAATGATATTGCTATGATTTTCCAAGAACCAATGACATCTTTAAATCCTGTTTTTACTTGTGGTGATCAAGTGATGGAAGCTATTATATTGCATCAAAAGTTAAATAAAAAAGATGCAAAAAACCTTACAATAAAGCTGTTTGAAGAAGTTCAACTTCCTACTCCTGAAAGAATTTTCAGCACTTATCCCCATCAAATTTCTGGAGGACAAAAACAAAGAGTAATGATTGCTATGGCTATGAGTTGTCAGCCCTCAGTTTTAATTGCTGATGAGCCAACTACAGCACTTGATGTTACTGTACAAAAAACTATTTTGCAACTGATGCAAAACTTGCAAACAGAACACGATATGGGAATCATGTTTATTACGCATGATTTAGGGGTAATTGCCGAATTAGCGGATAAAGTTGTTGTGATGTACAAAGGAAATATTGTGGAGCAAGGTAATGTTTGGGATATCTTTACTAACCCAAAACACCCGTATACAAAAGGGCTTTTGGCTTGTAGGCCTCCATTGGACAAGCGCTATACTTTCTTGCCAACTGTTTCTGATTTTATGAAAATTGATGAAAATGGTGAGATTATTGATAACGGAATTTCTGTAGCTGATTTTACAAAAGATTTAGCAATTCCTGAAAGTGAAAGAACAGCACGACAAAAAGAACTTTTTGCTAAAGAACCCATTTTACAAATAAAGAATTTGAAAACTTATTTCCCAATTAAAAACGGGTTTTTTGGAGGAGTAAGCGACCATGTAAAAGCAGTTGATAATATAACTTTTGATGTTTACCCTGGAGAAACTTTAGGGCTTGTTGGGGAAAGTGGATGTGGAAAAACAACTTGTGGTCGTACAATTATCAGACTTGAAGAGCCAACTGAAGGAGAAATGATTTACAAAGGAAAAGACATTGCAAAGATGAATGCAGATGAATTGAGAGTTTTCCGTAAAGATGTTCAGATTATTTTCCAAGATCCTTATTCATCATTAAACCCAAGAATGACAATTGGAAATGCAATTATGGAGCCTATGCAAGTGCATGGAATTTTAGAAAATGATGAGCAAAGAAAAAAGAGAGTGGAAGAGTTGTTAGCTAGAGTAAGTTTAGACCCTGCTCATTTTTACAGATACCCACATGAGTTTTCTGGAGGGCAAAGACAAAGAATTGGTATTGCCAGAGCTTTGGCGGTAAACCCTAAATTTATTATTTGTGACGAATCAGTTTCAGCATTGGATGTTTCGGTGCAAGCACAAGTATTGAACCTATTGAATGAGCTGAAAGAAGAATTTGGATTGACTTACATCTTCATCTCACACGATTTGTCAGTTGTGAAATACATGAGTGATAGAATGGTAGTAATGCAAGATGGGAAAATTGAAGAATTGGGAGATGCTGACCAAATTTATAACAATCCTGGAACTGAGTATACTCAAAAATTAATTGATGCTATTCCTGAGGGAAAATTGGAAGACATAAAAAAGCATTTGGAAAGTAAAGGGGTTTCTGTTTCTTAACATCCTTTATTAAAGTGCTCTTAGAGCACCATTTCAGGAATATCCCCATCAATAATTAGGGTTGCCTCAGTAGATGCAATAATTTCTTCAACACTTACGCCTGGCGCTCTTTCCAGTAATTTAAAACCGTTTTTAGTAACTTCTAATACTGCCAAGTTAGTTACTACTTTTTTTACACAGTTTACGCCCGTAATAGGTAAAGTGCATTTTTTCAGAATCTTACTTTCTCCTGCACGGTTGGTATGCATCATAGCTACAATAATATTGTCAGCAGAGGCTACCAAATCCATAGCGCCACCCATACCTTTTACCATTTTTCCTGGTATTTTCCAATTAGCAATATCTCCATTTTCAGACACCTCCATAGCACCCAAAACAGTTAGTTGAACATGCTGTCCTCTAATCATAGCAAAGGAAGTGGCAGAATCAAAAAGCACAGCACCATCCAAAGTAGTAATGGTTTGTTTTCCTGCATTTATCAAATCCGGATCTTCTTCTCCTTCAAAAGGAAATGGCCCCATTCCTAAGACTCCATTTTCTGATTGAAACTCAATATCAATACCTTTAGGAATATAATTAGCAACCAATGTTGGGATGCCAATTCCTAAATTTACATAAGTATTGTGCTCTAATTCTTGTGCAATTCTTTGTGCTATTTGATTTTTATCTAAAGCCATTAGTCTCTTTTTCTAGTTGTTTTTTGCTCAATACGTTTCTCATATTTTTCACCTTGAAAAATTCTCTGAACAAAAATTCCTGGCGTATGAATTTGATTGGGATCAAGTTCTCCTGCTGGCACTAATTCCTCTACCTCAGCAACTGTAATTTTCCCAGCCATAGCCATAAGCGGATTAAAGTTTCTTGCCGTTCCCTTAAAAATAAGATTCCCTGCTGTATCGCCTTTCCAAGCTTTTACAAATGCAAAATCAGCTGTAAGTGCTGATTCTAAAATATGAGGTTTCCCATTATATTCGCGTACTTCTTTTCCTTCTGCTACTTCAGTTCCATATCCTGCTGGAGTAAAAAATGCAGGGATTCCAGCACCTCCTGCTCTACATCTTTCAGCCAAAGATCCTTGAGGGATTAAATCAACTTCTAGCTCTCCTGAAAGCATTTGTCTTTCAAACTCAGCATTCTCACCTACATAAGAGGATACCATTTTTTTGATTTGTTTTCTCTGCAATAAAAGTCCCAAACCAAAATCATCAACTCCAGCATTATTAGAAATACAAGTTAGCCCAAAAACATCCATTTTAGAAAGTGCTGCAATTGAATTTTCAGGAATTCCAGAAAGCCCAAAACCACCAACCATAAAAGTCATATTGCTTTTTACTCCTTCAAGCGCTTGTTCAATATTACTTACAACTTTATTTATCATATCTTAAAATTCTTCTTCATATTCATCATTATTTCCTCCTTGAATTGATTCGCCACAATCAAGTCTATCATCAACTGACTGAGGAATATCAAAATCAATTGGATAAATTCCTGTCTCCAAAGTATCAGCATAAACCCTTTGCATATATTCTGCAAAAACTGGTAATGCCATATTAGCTCCTTGCCCATATTGTATAGTTCTAAAATGTGCAGCTCTATCCTCACAGCCACTCCAAACGCCTGTTACTAAGTTGGGAGTAATGCCCATAAAATATCCGTCAGATTGGTTTTGGGTAGTCCCTGTTTTACCTCCCATTTCATTTTTAAACTGATACTTATAACGCAACCTCACGCCTGTTCCTAATGTTTTATCAGCTGCAGGACTGTAAACTCCATCAACTACCCCCTGCAACATACGCACCATTAAATTAGCTGTTTCCTCACTCATTGCTTCCTGAGTTTTTGGAGTGAAATCTTCCAAAACAACACCATTCTTATCTTCTATCCTAGTAATAAAAATCGGTTCAGTCCAAACGCCTTTATTTACAAATGTGGAGTAAGCCCCTACCATTTCATAAACTGATAAATCAAAAGTACCAAGACATAATGACGGCACTGCTAATATCTTTGATTGAATTCCAATCTTCTTAGCTAAATCAACAACTGCATGAGGGCCAAATTGCTTCATGATATAAGCAGTAATTGTATTGATAGAATTTGCCAAACCAAACTTTAGCGTGATATTCATTTCATCAAAATCATTACCCGAATTTTTTGGAGCCCAATCTTTAGCTAACCCCCATCTTTCTTTATCAAAAACAACAGGCACATTTGGTATTTTATAACATGGAGAGTAACCCTCTTGTATTGCTAACGAATATAAAAATGGCTTAAAAGTTGACCCTACTTGTCTTTTTCCAACTTTAACATGGTCGTATTTAAAATGTTTGTAATTAATTCCGCCAACATATGCCTTTACAAAGCCAGTTTTAGGGTCCATACTCATCATTCCTGAATGGATGAAATACTTGTTATACTTTATAGAATCTCTTGGAGATAAAACAGTGTCTATTTCGCCACCCCAAGAAAACAAAGTCATTGGAACTTTTATTTTGAAAATTTGCTTAATCTCACTTTCTGATTTTCCAGCTTTTTTGAGCTTTCTATACCTTTCAGAGCGTTTCATTCCTGCGTCAATAATAGCATTGATTTGCTCCCATTCAAAATCTTTAGGATATGGTGCTTTACTATACCCTTTCCAGTGTTTGTAAAAGTCCTTTTGAAGTGATGAAATATGAGATTTTAGCCCTTCCTCTGCGAAAGTTTGGAGGCGAGAATTAATGGTTGTGTAAGCTTTTAATCCATCAGTATAAGCATTATAGTTTGTTCCATCTGGCTTGGTATGATTGGAACACCATTCTTTTAACTGTCCCCTTAAATATTCTCTAAAATAAGGAGCTAAGCCTTCATTATGACTAGCCTTTTTAAAATCTAAAACAATAGGCTGATTCTTGAGAGTATCAAATAATGAATCAGAAATAAACTCATATTTATTCATTTGAGAAAGCACAATATTTCTTCTTCCTTCAGTTAATTCTAATCTTCTATTTGGATTGTATAAAGCAGGGTTTTTTAGCATTCCTACCAACATTGCTGATTCTACTATATCTAACTCAAATGGTTTTTTATTAAAGTAAACTCCTGCTGCAGATTTAATTCCAACTGCATTATTTACCCAGTCAAATCGGTTTAGATACATTGCAAGAATCTCATCTTTTGTATATCTTTTCTCGAGCTGAGCAGCAATAATCCATTCTTTGAGCTTTTGCATTACCCTATCAATACCCGAGCTAGGTTTTTCAGTAAACAACATTTTTGCTAATTGTTGGGTAATTGTACTTGCCCCACCCGAACTGCTTTTTCCTGTAACTGCACCAAAAATTGCTCTAAGTAAAGCTCGTCCGTCTATCCCTGAATGTTCTCTAAAACGAACATCCTCAGTTGCTATTAAAGCTGTGATTAAATTTTGTGGAATCTCATTGTAGCTTGCTCTACTTCTGTTTTCAAAAAAGTATTTTCCCAAAACAACACCATCTTCTGATATGATTTCAGTTGCTAAATTATTCTTAGGATTTTCTAATTGATCAAAAGTTGGTAAAGCACCAAAGAACCCTAATGAAGTAAGCCAAACTAATGAGAAAAGTCCAATAAAAGGTCCTAAAACAACAAGCCATAATATGATTTTTTTTCCTCTAGTCATTTTGCTTTCTGATTATTAATCCAATATCACTAACATGCTCCAAATTTTGTATTTTTTCTTTAGCACCAAATCGCATTGCTTGTTCAATATTTATTGAGTGGTTTCCTTTTTTTGAGAACACTTTATTTTTTGCAAAAAGATATTCAAACTCTCTTATGTCGCTAAGACCACTTCCTTTCCATTTTCCAATTTTATCAGCCAATTCAAGCTCAATAGTATCGTTTAAATCTCCTGATAGAAAAAGGAATAAGTTTTGGTATTCGTAATCAACAGTATGACGAACTAAAACACTCATTTCATATGGGATTAAAGTATCTGAAATATTATAATTAAAAGTTATAACACTATCAGAATGCCATGATTTTTCTTCAAAAGAATTGTGACTTTCATAAACTGTGTTATCACAAGAAAAAAAAACAAACAACAAAAAAATGCCGCTCAAATTACGCATTCTTCTTTGGTTTATTTTCTTGCCTTCTTTGTTGTGCTTTAGCTTTGTTTTTTTTATAATTTTCTCTTCTTTCTGGTCGTTTTCTTTTTTTGCTTTTCTTAGGATTTTTCTTATCAAACCTATTGATATTATCTTGTCCCATTGCATCTTCAAAACTCACTTCTACAACTTCTTCTTCAACAGTAAACTCATCAAAACTTACAGGAATGTCTCCTTTTTTATTTAATTCAATAAGTTGTTTTACACCATCAACAGGAAGTTCAATAAAATCTCCTGGACTTTCAGGATTATAATAAAACATTAATCTTTTAAATACATCCATCTTTACGAATTTCCCAGTTCCTTTTTTGGTTTTCAATTGTACTTTATTACTTGGAAAGTCTTTAAGCGCCTCAACATAACCATCAAGCTCAAAGTTCAAACAACACTTTAACCTACCGCATTGCCCTGAAATTTTTTGAGGATTTATTGAAAGTTGTTGATACCTAGCTGCACTAGTTGAAACTGAAGGAAACTCTGTCATCCAAGTAGAGCAACAAAGCTCTCTACCACAACTTCCAATGCCTCCAATTTTAGCAGCCTCTTGCCTTACTCCAATTTGCCTCATTTCTACACGAACACCAAATTGCCTAGAATATTCTCTAATTAATTCTCTAAAATCAACTCTTTTATCAGCAGTGTAGTAAAAAGTAGCTTTTGAATTATCTCCTTGAAATTCCACATCAGCCAACTTCATCTCAAGCTTATAATCTTCAATAATTCTTTTTGCTTTTTCAAGAATGTCATCCTCTCTTTCAATGGCTCCTTTTTGTTTTTCAATATCTGTTTCTGATGCTAAGCGATATAATTTTTTAAGAGGGTCTTTTTCAGTATTTCTATTTTTTCTAGTAATTTGAAGTGCCACTAATTCTCCAATCATAGTTATTTTACCAATATCATGCCCAGATTTATCTCCCTGAACAGCTACCATGTCTCCATGTTTTATATCAAGATTTTCTGTATTTGTATAAAAATCTTTTCTGTCTCCTTTAAATTGAACTTCAATTAGGTTAGAATTATCAGTTTTAGGCCCATCAATTTGGTAAAGCCAATCAAATACTGAACTTACTCCACAACCTCTAGATTCTGAAACTTCACATGTATCACAACCTCCTCCGCTTCCACAACTCATATTTTATAATTTTATTTAAGTGCAAATTTACGCTTAACTTTTAAGAATTTTACCATTTTTAATGATAGCTCAAAAAATAAAATTTTTGCATTTGCATTTCTGTTAATTGATTTTATTGATTTTTCTAATTCTTCCACTATCATAACACTATTTTCCTCATATATAAAGGGTGAAAATTTACTTATAAAAGTATGCTCCTTTTCGTTTGTTTTTAAAAGTGATGAGTTGGCAAAGTTCAAAATTAAACACTCCCTTATCATTTTTATAGCATAAGATAAAAATAATTTTTGGTGCTTTCTACCCATTGTTGAGATTTTATCCACCCATTTAGAGATTCCACCAACATCCATTTTGTATACAAGCCTCATCCATGCTGAAAACTCCTCAAATAAATCTAAAATCCCTTCAGAATCTTGCTGAATTTTAATCATTTTCCCTAAATCAGCATCTGTAATATTTTTAAGATGTTTTGCTTTTTCAAGAGTAATGCCTCCAAAATAATGAACAATATCTTCAGGATTGAAATCAGGGACTTTTAAAGTTTGTAAGCGAGAGATGATAGTTGGTAATAAATTATTTGCGTCTTCTGAAACCAAAATAAAAATTGTCCCTTTTGGGGGTTCCTCAAGTAGTTTTAGCAACTTATTAGCAACTGTAAGGTTCATTCTTTCTGGCATCCATATAAGAACAACTCTATATTCAGCTTCATAGTTTTTAAGACTCAATTTTCTTTGTATAGATGCTGCCTCATCAATATAAATAGACCCTTGTTGTCCTGTTTTATTCTCGGTACCAAAAGAATTAATCCAATCATTTATGCTAATATATTGATTTGATAAAATTAACTCTCTCCACTGATTTACAAAACCATCACTAGTTGGGGTTTTTACCCCATTCACTTTTAAAACAGGAAAAATTAAATGCAAATCGGGATGAGATAAATTTGAAAATTTCAGACATGATGAACAAAATCCGCAAGAATCATTCTCAGTTTTATTTTCACAATTTAAATATTGAGAATACGCAAGTGCAAGAGCTAATTTTGCACTACCACTTTTTCCTGAAAAAAGTTGTGCATGACTTATTCGATTGTTCTTAACCGCCTCAATCAGTTGCTTTTTTACAGCATTATTCCCTATAATATCCTTAAATAACATTTAAAATTTCTTTCTGTCAAATGTAAAAAAAATGTACTGATTTATAGCATTTATTTTACTTTTGCAAAATGAAAAACATACAAGACATCTCACTAGAGGGCAAAAGAGTTTTAATTCGTGTAGATTTTAATGTTCCTTTGGATGAACATTTTAATATTACTGATAACAGTAGAATTCTTGCTGCACTACCAACTATTAAAAAAGTTATTTCTTGTGGAGGAAAAGCAATTCTAATGTCTCATCTTGGTAGGCCAAAAGATGGTTTTGAGGAAAAGTTTTCATTAAAACACATTGTAAAGCAGTTATCAAAATTAATAGATAGAACTGTAACGTTTAGTAACGATTGTATTGGAGAAAGCGCTACTGCTGATATTTCTAAAATGGAGAATGGAGATGTGTTGGTTTTAGAAAACTTAAGGTTTTATAAAGAAGAAAAATTAGGAGGTCTAAAATTTGCTAAACAACTTGCTGAACTTGCTGATATTTATATCAATGATGCATTCGGAACTGCTCATAGAGCTCATGCTTCTACCGCAATTATTGCAGATTATTTTCCTAATAATAAATATTTTGGGTTTTTACTGAGTGGTGAAATTGAATCATTAGAAAAAGCACTTACTACACCAAAAAGGCCTTTTACTGCAATTATTGGTGGAGCAAAAATCACAGGAAAAATTGATGTTATAAAGTCTCTTTTTGATAAGGTTGATAATTTAATTATTGGAGGAGGTATGGCTTATACTTTTGCAAAAGCTTGTAGTGGTAATATCGGGAAGTCTTTAGTTGAAGAAGAGAAAATTGCCCTTGCAAAGCAACTTATTGAAGATGCGAAAAACAGTGGGGTAAATTTACTGCTTCCAAGTGACTCAGTAAATGCAAATGATTTTAAAAATGATGCAAATACCAATATTACTGATATCAAAAATATTGCTGATGAATACATGGGGTTAGATATAGGCCCAGAAAGTATTGCTAGTTTTTCGCGTATAATTAAAAACTCAAAAACAATAATTTGGAACGGGCCAATGGGGGTTTTTGAAATGGAAAATTTCTCTAAAGGAACCAAAGAAATTGGTGAGGCAATTTGTGAGGCAACAGAAAACGGAGCATTCTCATTAGTTGGTGGGGGTGATTCAGTAGCTGCAGTAAAGAAATTTGGGTTTGCAGATAAAGTCTCTTATATTTCAACCGGTGGTGGGGCAATGCTAGAATACTTAGAGGGTAAAGAGCTTCCTGGTGTTGTTGCTATTCAGAAGAGTTAGAGTTATTTAGTTTGTTCTTTACTTCATCTGCACTTTTTTCTACTTTATCTAAAATTGTAGTTTTATGTTTGTTAATTTCTGGAGTTATCAAGTCCGATACTTCTTGGATAGGGTTTAACAGAACTGACTCGTCTTGTGTGTTTTTATTGATCAAATCATAATCAGAGACTATTGCTAAAAGAAAACTGAAAATCACTACAACTTTTAAAAAACCAAAAATAGCTCCTAAAATTCTACTAACAAAGCCTAAAGCTAAAGCTTTAGTTAATTTATCAATAATATAACCTAGTATTTTTATCATCAATACACTTACAATAAACAAGGTTGCAAATGCTATTATTGGTATAAACTGCTCATATCCTCCTAAAATTTCTTCAAATTTTGGATGTAAATAAGAAGAAAAATTAATAGCTACATAAACTCCAATAATTAAACCTAATAAACCAGTAATCTCTTTTATAAGTCCATTAGTAAATCCTTTAATTAAACCATAAAGTAAGGGGATCGCGATAACAATATCTAAGTAATTCATTTGGTAAAGATATTAAAACTTACTTTTGCAAAATGAAAGATCTAAATAAAAAGTGGGATGCTTTAATTAAAAAGCTAGAAAAACAGTTTGATGATGAAATGACTCTTAAGGGAATTCTATACTTAATTGGAATTCAAGAATTAAATTTTGAAAGCTATCGTTTTAGTAGAGAGGAAAAATTAGATGTATTACATGTGGCAACTTGTAAGGTTTTATGTTCGTTTGGCTACTATAAATTTGATAGTATTGATGAGGATGGATGGCCACATTTTACTGAATTAAAAGCAGTAAAAAACCTAACAGAAAACCAACAGGGATTATTAATGCAAGAGGCTATTTTAAAATATCTTGCTTAGTTTCTAATTTCTACAACTTGAGTTGTAATCTCTCCTTCTTTAATATTAATAATATTAGCTCCCATACGCTCAATATTATTATCAACTTGCCATAAAGCAGAAACATTCAGTATCATTCCTAGTGGTAAAGTAAATTCTGCTCTCCCATTATCATCAGTCCAATCAGCAACAAAAATATCTGAAATTTGACCTTGTGCGCTATAAACCGTATCTAAATTAGACTTAATCATATAGTCAAAAGTATCGTAATTATCAGGGTTATATGTGTAAAGTGAGTTTTTTAAAGGCATAGCATGTAACACAACTCTTGCATGTGAAATTGGAAGACCTGCATCATTTTTAACAACAATTGCTGCTATAGTTTCTTTTTCTTTTTTACAAGAACTAAAGTTTGTTACAATCGCTAGGGCAAAAACCCCTAATAATACTGACTTTAAAATTTTATTTAGCATAATTATTGTTTCTTTGTGTTTAGATAAGCAAAGATATACAATTTATTAGAATGTTAGAAACAGTTAAAGATTTACTACAAGAGGTTGATAGTTTTATTCCAAAATCCGAAAAGGAAGTAGAAGATTTTCGTCTGAAATTTTTAGGAAAAAAAGGAAAAATGAATGAGCTTTTTGCTGCTTTTAAAAGCGTTCCTAATGAAAGTAAAAAAGAATTCGGACAAGTAATAAATACGCTTAAACAAAATGCTCAAGTGAAAGTTGACGCCTACAAAGGAACTTTTGAAACAGAAAGTAATGATAGTGAAATTGACTTAAGTCGACCTGTTTCCTTAGATAATTTGGGCAGTAGACACCCAATTTCGTTGGTAAGAAACCAAATTGTTGACATTTTTAACCGTATTGGGTTTACTATTAGTGAGGGGCCTGAAATTGAAGATGATTGGCATAATTTTTCTGCTTTAAATTTACCAGAAGAACATCCTGCAAGAGACATGCAGGACACCTTTTTCATACAAACTAATCCGGATGTTTTATTAAGAACTCATACCTCATCCGTACAGGTAAGATATATGGAAAACAACAAACCTCCAATTAGAACACTTTCTCCTGGTAGGGTTTATAGAAATGAAGCAATTTCAGCAAGGGCTCATTGTATATTCCACCAAGTGGAGGGATTGTATATTGACGAAAATGTCAGTTTTGCAGACCTAAAACAAGCGCTATTGTATTTTGCAAAAGAGATGTTTGGAGAAAAAACAAAAATAAGATTAAGGCCTTCTTATTTCCCTTTTACTGAACCCTCAGCTGAGGTAGATGTAAGTTGTAATATTTGTAGTGGAAAGGGTTGTAATGTGTGTAAAAACACTGGTTATTTGGAAATTTTAGGTTGTGGTATGGTGGACCCAAATGTTTTGGAAAACTGTGGAATTGATTCTAAAAAATACACAGGTTATGCCTTTGGAATGGGAATTGAAAGAATTGCCATGCTAAAATATGGAGTAAAAGATTTGCGCCTTTTTTTTGAAAATGATGTGCGTTTCTTAAGGCAGTTTGATAAAAGCACTTAGTCTTTAAATCGTTAAAAGAGAAGCAAAACTTCATATGCATATCAAAATGCATTAATCAATTAAACTATAATCTATCATGAAAAATTTAATCTTATCCTTATTTGTTGTTCTATCATTTACTTCTTGTCAGAAAGAAGAACTTGAAATAGTTCAACCAATGCCACCAAGTAATACATCGTATGAAATATATGTTATGTCAAGTACTGGTGCAGGTGCATCTGTACTGTGGACATACTTTATGTATGAGTCTATTGATAGTAATGGAGTAACCGCAACTGATAAACTCGTAGCTAACTATAATGCTTGGCAACTTGTTTGTATTGAGTGTGATAATGAGGATGAGTATTATATTTATTCTATGGACACAAGTTTAGTTAGTAATCCTGACGCAGTTGTAATAAGCTCGTTTAATTACGTAGACTTTACAACAGTATATTTTAGCAATGCTAACTCACCTGTTGGTGATGGTAGATTTTATCTCTATCCTCATGACATGTTAGATAGCTACAACAATTTAGATCAAGTAACTTTATATTAATTAAATTAACAAGCCTACACGGAAATTCTTTTAGTCTGCTTGGTTAGTTTTTTTGTCTTTTTTCTCTATCTAAAGCTCCAGTCGTAAGAATGTAGGTTTTCTACCGAGTGGCGTAACAAATCTATTGCTCCTCTTACATCCTCTTTATGCACCATTTCAATAGATTGGTGTATATGTCTTGTTGGTACAGAAACCGCCCCAGCAATGCTTCCTCCAGGGTTCATTCTTTGTATTCCTGCTGTATCTGTTCCTCCTGCAGGTAATATCTCCAATTGAGTTTTTAGCTTCTTCTTTTTTGCTAATTCTTTCATGTATTTTACCATACGGTAATCACATACAGTTGCAGAATCCATTACTTTAATACAAGCTCCTTCTCCAAGTGCAGAAACTTGTTCTTGTTTTGTGCTTCCTGGAGTATCCCAAGCAATAGTTGTGTCTAATCCAAAACCAAAGTCAGGGTTTATATCCATAGAAGAAACATTCGCGCCTCTAATTCCTATCTCTTCTTGTACTGTAAATACGCCATACACATCATAAGGAGGTGTTTTTTTCATCTCACGGAACATCTCAATTAAAATGAAGACTGAAACTCTATTATCCAAAGATTTACAGTTGATACAATCTCCCATTTCAATTAACTCACTGCTTCTAGTAATAGTATCTCCAACTGAAATTATTTTGTCTAATTCTTTTTTAGGCCTTCCAGTATCAATAAAATAATCCTTAATAGTAGGTACTTTTGCTCTATCAGCAGCATTCATCAAATGAATTGGCTTGCCTCCCATTACCCCAATTATATCTTCTGTTCCGTGTATAATTACTCTTTGTGCTGTTAGTGTTTTTGGATCAAAACCACCTAAAGTATGAAAATAAACAAATCCTTTATCATCAATATGAGTAACAATAAACCCGATCTCATCCATGTGAGCGCCAATCATTACTTTTTTTCTTTCTTTTCCTTTTTTTATTGCTACAACATTTCCCATGTTGTCAATTCTTACTTCATCTACTAAACCCTCAACCTCTCTTAGTACAATTTCTCTTACTTTTTGTTCATGTCCTGGAGCTCCTGCTACCTTACAAATTTCTGCTAATAATACTGTATTTATCATTTTTGGTTTTATTTTACTTTACTAATTTTCATCATATTTGTCATGCCTTTTTCTTGGGCTGGCATACTGGCCAAATTTACAACTAAATCGCCTTTTTTAAGGTGTTTTTCTTGCTTTAATATTTCTTTAGTTTCTCTAATAGTTTGATCGGTTGTTGTACCTCTATCATAATAAAAACCCTGCACTCCCCAAACCAAACTTAAGGTGTTTAAAATAGTATGATTATTTGTAAAGGCATATATAAAAGCATGGGGCCTAAAACTTGAAGTTTTTATGGTGTTAAATCCTGAATATGTTACAGTAATAATTGCTTTTGCATTTGTCGTACCTGCAATATCACAAGCGTGAGAACAAATAGCATTACTAAGTAATCTGCTACTGTTAATTAACGGTCTGTCTAAAATATTTTTTGAGATATTATGCTCGCTTTTTTCTACATCTCTAATAATATTTCGCATTGTATCAATCGCTTTTAGAGGATATTTCCCAACTGAAGTTTCGCCACTAAGCATTACTGCATCAGCCCCATCAATTACTGAGTTAGCTACATCATTCACTTCTGCTCTTGTGGCTGATGGGCTTTCGAGCATGCTTTCGAGCATTTGTGTTGCAATAACAACTGGCCTAGCATGAATAATACATTTGTTTACTATCATCTTTTGATATACAGGAACTTTCTGAGGAGGGACTTCAACGCCCAAATCACCTCTAGCAACCATTATTGCATCAGTTACATCAATAATTTCATCTATATTTTTTATTGCTTCAGGTTTTTCAATCTTTGCAATTACCTTATGGTGTAAATTTCTTTTTGCAATTATCTCCTTAAGAATACGAACATCATCAGCCTTTCTTACAAATGAAAGTCCAATCCATTCAATTTTTTCTGACAACACAAACTCTAAATCTTCTTTGTCTTTTTTAGTAAGACAAGGAAGGGAGATTGGTGTATTAGGTAGGTTTACCCCTTTTCTTGATTGCAAAAGCCCTCCAAAAACTACTTTTAAAACTACCGTATCTTTTTTATTTGTGCTAACTACCTTAAGTGCTAATTTTCCGTCATCTAACAATACTTTATCTTTTGCATTAACATCTTTTGCAAAATTCTGGTAGTTGATGTAAATGCAGTCTTTTTTATCTTTAGTGCTAAAAATCACTTCATTCCCTTTTACAAGATTTATTGGATTTTTAAATTCTCCAACTCTGATTTTTGGTCCTTGTAGGTCTGCTAATATTGCAGTATGAACATGTAGTTCTTGGTTAATTTCTTTAATATTTGAAATTATATCTTTTGCAGCATCATGAGTTAAATGAGAGAAATTTAACCTACAAACATTCACCCCTTTACTAATAATCTTCTTCAGTATTTCTTTTGAAGATGTAGCTGGACCAATTGTTGCTATTATTTTAGTTTTTCTTATCATGTATTATAAATCTATCACTATTTTTAGTTTTTTCTAAGTCTAATTCAAACACCAAAAGTATGTCATTTATTGCTCTTAATTTACTTAAAAATGACTCTTTTGTATCACACCAACACTCATCTTTAATAACTAAAAAGTAATTTACACTTTTTTGTGATGGAATTAAAAACCCTTTTTTAGATCTGTTTGACAGAATATCAAATTTATCATTTTTTTCATTTCTCATGCAGTATCTAGTAAACTCCAAATCCTCTGAGATAATATGAGCATCTGTCATTTCAAAATTAAAACCAAGTTGATTGTTGATGTTCCAGCATAATTTATAACCTTTAGTGTGGCTATTTATTGCTAACACAACAAACTCGTAATCATGAGCGCAATCTAACTTATAATGCGTTTTCATTAAGGCTAAAATACAATTTTAATTGCTTTTTTAGCCGCTTTCTGTTCTGCTTCCTTTTTTGAACTAGCTTTTGCCTCAGCAATTTTATTGCCTTTTACAAAAACCGCAACAATAAATTCTTTTTTATGATCAGGCCCTTCTTGTTTTTCCAGTTTATAAGCAACTTTAACTTTTTCTTTTTGAGAGTACTTTAACAACTTGCTTTTATAATCAGTATCTGATAATTCTTCTAAAAACTCTGACTTATATATATGTTTTTTTACAAAAGACATGAGTTTTCCCATTCCTTTGTCAATATAAATTGCGCCAATTATTGCCTCAAGAGTATTTCCATATACACTCAATGGAATTTTTTTTAACTTGCTTTTTATTCTCCCTGGTGGAATAATATTTTTTCCTACTAAGTTTAAGTGTTTTCTTCCTACAATAATTGCTCTTTTCTGTGACAAGAAACCCTCCTCTTCATTTGGATGTTCTATAAACAAAAACTCTGCAATTACTGATGATAGTATAGCATCACCTAAAAATTCTAATCGTTCGTTATGCTTGTTTTTATTAAATGACTTATGAATAAATGCTTTTTCAAAAACCTTATTTTTTGTTTTATACCCAATAAGGTTATACAAAAAAAGCTCATCTTTATTTTTATAGGTGAGCTTTGATATTATTGTTTTTAAAAAACTTATGACTCGTATTTTTTAAATAGTACTGAGGCATTATGACCTCCAAAGCCGAAAGTGTTTGTCAAAGCATAATTTACCTTTCTTTTTTGAGCTTTATTAAATGTTAAGTTTAGTTTATTGTCAATATTAGGGTCGTCAGTAATGTGATTAATTGTTGGTGGTACAATATCGTTTTTAACCGCCATTATACATGCGATAGACTCAATTACACCAGCAGCACCCAACAAGTGGCCAGTCATTGATTTGGTAGAGCTAATATTTAAATTGTATGCATGTTCTCCAAACAAATCTTTTATTGCCTTGGTTTCTGCAATATCTCCTAGTGGAGTTGAGGTCCCGTGTACATTTATATAATCAACATCTGACACGGAAACACCGGCATCTTTAATTGCTAATTTCATTACATTTCTTGCCCCTAAACCCTCTGGGTGTGGTGCTGTAATATGATGTGCATCTGCAGTTAATCCTCCTCCAACAACTTCTGCATAAATTGTTGCTCCCCTTTTTATTGCGTGCTCATGTTCTTCCAGCACAACTGCTCCAGCCCCTTCTCCCATTACAAAGCCGTCCCTATCTTTATCGAATGGGCGAGATGCTGATTGTGGGTCATCATTACGAGTAGATAACGCCATCATTGCGTTAAAACCTCCCATTCCTGTTTCAAAAATACAAGCCTCAGAGCCACCAGCAATAAAAATGTCTGCCTTATTCCATTTAATATAATTAAATGCGTCAATTAATGCGTTTGTTGATGAAGCACAAGCTGAAACTGTAGTAAAGTTTGGTCCTCTAAAACCATATTTTATTGAAATATGACCAGCAGGAATATCAGAAATTAACTTTGGAATAAAAAATGGACTATATCTAGGTGTTCCGCTCCCCTTTGCAAAATCAGAAGCTTCTTGTTGAAATGTTTTCATTCCTCCAATTCCAGAACCCCAAATAACTCCAGCTCTATCTATATCTATGTCCTCAATATTTAAAAGCGAATCATTTATTGCCTCATCCGCTACAACCATAGCGTACTGGCAAAAAGGATCCATTTTTCTTGCTGCTTTTTTGTGTAAAAAATCTGTAACCTCAAAGTCTTTTAACTCGCAAGCAAATTGTGTTTTAAAATTTGAAGGATCAAAATTGGTGATTGGTGCAGCACCACTTACTCCATCAACTAATGATTTCCAATAATCTTGTAAATTGTTACCTATAGGAGTTAAAGCTCCTATTCCTGTAACAACTACTCTTCTGCTTTTCATTTTTAGTTAGGCTTTGGCTTCTTCAATAAAAGAAACAGCATCACCAACTGTTGCAATAGCTTCAGCTTTATCGTCTGGAATTTGAATGTCAAATTCTTTTTCGAATTCCATAATAAGCTCTACTGTATCTAAAGAATCTGCTCCTAAATCATTTGTAAAACTTGCTGCAGCTGTTACCTCACTAGCATCAACCCCTAGGTTATCAATAATAATTGCTTTTACTTTTTCTGCTATATCTGACATGTTAATATGTTTTTAGTTAATAAGGTGCAAATAAAACTATAATAAAAAGAATTTGCAAACTTTCTTATTTTCTATTTTAACATCTGTTTGTTTATACTATTTTTGATAAAAATTTTAAGGAGTGAAAAAGTTAGCAATTTTTGGTTCAGGAGCGGGAAGTAATGCTGAGAATATTTGTGTTTATTTCAATAACTCATCTGATATTAAGGTAGTGATGATGTGTACAAATAGAAAAGATGCTTTTATTGTAGAGAGAGCTGAAAAATTGAAGATTCCAATGGTTTTTACATCAAAAACTGAGCTTGAAAATTTTGATGATTTAGCTAAAATACTGGCAAAATATAAGGTTGATTATATTATTTTGGCTGGATTTTTATTAAAAATACCTTCAAAAATGATTGAACAGTACCCCAATAAGATTATTAATATTCACCCTGCTTTGTTACCTAAATATGGTGGAAAAGGGATGTATGGAGAAAATATTTATAAAGCAGTTTTGCAAAACAAAGAAACTAAAAGTGGAATTAGCGTCCATTTTGTAAATCAAAATTATGATGAGGGAAAAATTATTTTCCAAAAAAGTTTTAGTCTTTCTCCTGATGAAAATTTAGAAAGTTTAACTGCTAAGATTCACGAATTAGAACAATCTTTATTGCCTAAAATTATTGAAAAAACATTATTCTCCTTATGAGTATAATTATTTATACTGATGGCTCTGCTAAAGGCAATCCTGGAAATGGGGGTTATGGAATTGTAATGATGAGTGGTAGTTATCGAAAAGAATTAAAACAGGGGTTTAAGTTGACTACAAACAATAGAATGGAGTTATTGGCTGTAATTATTGCTCTTGAAAGTGTAAAAAAAGAAAATTCTGAAATTACAATTTACTCTGACTCAAAATATGTTATTGATTCAGTAGAAAAAAAATGGGTGTTTGGTTGGGAGAAAAAGAATTTCAATAAAAAGAAAAATCCTGATTTATGGATTAGGTTTCTTAAAATTTATAGAATGCATAAAGTTTCTTTTATCTGGGTAAAAGGTCATGCGAACAACAAGGAAAATGAAAGGTGTGATTTTTTAGCAGTTGAAGCCGCTGATGGCCAAAGCCTATTATCCGATCAGTGGTATGAAAACAATGTGGCTAATAAGGGTGATTCTTTATTTTAAAGAAATATCAAACTTAACCAAATTCACAAACTCATTAATTCTTTCGTCAACATCATCCTGGTTGATTTCAGTTAACTTCTGTGTTCCAAATTTCTCCACACAAAATGATGCCATTGCAGAGCCGTTAATTACTGCTCTCTTCATGTTTTCAAACGAAACATCATTAGTTTTAGCTAAATAACCAATAAATCCTCCTGCAAAAGAATCTCCCGCTCCTGTTGGATCAAAAACTTCTTCTAAAGGTAATGCTGGCGCAAAAAACACTTCTTTGTTATTAAATAACAATGCCCCATGCTCACCTTTTTTAATAATTAAATATTTAGGTCCCATTGCTAATATTACTTTTGCTGCTTTAACTAACGAGTATTCGCCAGAAAGCTGACGCGCTTCTTCATCATTAATGGTAAGAACATCAACTTCTTTTAATGCTTCTTTCAGGTCATCCATAAAAAGATCCATCCAAAAATTCATAGTATCCAAAACAATTAATTTTGGCCTTTTTGTCATTTGATTTAAAACCTTCTTTTGTACCGAAGGCATCAAATTTCCTAACATTAAAAATTCTGAATCTTTAAATTCTTCTGGTACAATTGGTTCAAAATTTTCTAAAACATTAAGTTGAGTATCCATTGTATCTCTAGTGTTCATGTTATCATGATACTTACCTGACCAGAAAAAGGTTTTCTCTCCTTCTTTTATTTGAAGCCCTTTAGTGTTTACATTTTTTTCTTTTAACATTTGAATAGCCTCTTTAGGAAAGTCTTCTCCAACTACAGATACTAAATTTAATTTCTTTGTAAAAAAAGATGATGACAAGCAAATATATGTTGCTGCCCCTCCAACTATTTTATCTGTTTTTCCAAAAGGTGTTTCTATCGCGTCAAAAGCTACTGTGCCTACTACTAAAATACTCATAAAATTTTTTTTGCAAATATATTGTATTATTTAATCCATTCTTATATTTTTGCAGCCGTTTTTAACAAACACTCCTCCTTAGCTCAGCTGGTTAGAGCATCTGACTGTTAATCAGAGGGTCCTAGGTTCGAGTCCTAGAGGGGGAGCAAAAAAACCAATCATATGATTGGTTTTTTTTATTTTAAAAAATCCCTACCGCTAACTGTATCCATATAGTTAAGAATATTGCAACAACACATATGACAATTGTTGTGTTATGCGTATATTTTTTTGAATATCTAATCAAAAATAAAGGTGTTGTTAGTAAAAATCCCATCATTAAAAAATCAAAAATATTCCAATTAACTTCACTAGAAAACTGCATTGCAATAAGTGGGAGTAACAAAATACCAAAAACTATTAAAAATACTCTTTTCATCTAAAATCAATATTAAACAACAAATCCAACCATAAAGGTTGGATTTGTTGCGTATTAACCAAAAAATGTGTTTCACTCTTTGATTTTTTTATTTGCTTACAATAACGCTATTTTGCGCACTAATATTGTTCTTAAACTCCACACCATCAATATTATATACAATTACATCTTTTAAGGTACACACCCATTTGTTATCAAAATCATCAATAAATAATGAGGTTA
>Ga0233426_10000863_pt1 | contig 30103 bp, 34 predicted proteins | sample SI_118_April2016_6_FD_179875 | JGI IMG/M metagenome (GOLD analysis project Ga0233426, IMG submission 179875) | Seawater microbial communities from Saanich Inlet, British Columbia, Canada - SI_118_April2016_10_MG | ecosystem: Environmental > Aquatic > Marine > Inlet | place: Canada: British... | reverse complement strand
CTGAACCTGAAACTAAATTTCCTGCAAGCGGTTGGGCCAGCAAAAACTGCTGTAGCTCAGCATATTCATCATCAGATAAATATTTTGGAAGCCAGTTTTCAAAACTGGATGTCTCTATAAAAGTGAGCATTGTCTAACTATACGGCATTGCCGGATAGTGTCAAGTGACAATATTTTTCAAAGAGTTTATCTTAAAGCACCAGGCAAAATAGAACTCCGGAACCAATACCAGGCGATTGTACCGGTGGCCAGATTTCCCAGGGCGATACCGATAAAAAATCCGGTTGTGCCCCAAATTTGTGATCCCAGATAAACCAGTGGAATGAGGAAGAGAAAAAGCCGCATGATATTGATGATGGTTGAATGAAAAGGCCGGTGAAGCGCATTGCATGAGCCACTGACCAATTGTGAAATTCCATGAAAGCCAAAGCCAAAAGGTACGATCCAGAAAAATTGCTTTATCAAAGTTTGTATTTCCAGATCATCTGAAAATGCCCAGGCAATACCACCGGAAAATAGCGCCAGAAATGCCCATACAGTAATGCCCCAAATTAGTGCAAAGCGTAGCACAAACCGGCTTGCGGTCTTAATTCTGTCGAATTTTTTTGCTCCGTAATTTTGACCTATGAATGGAATTATCACCGATGAAAGCGCCATTGAGCCGATCATCGCCAACGATTCTATCCGTGAGCCCACCCCAAAAGCCGCGACCGTCGCGTCACCAAGATCTGCCGCAATCCGGGTTAAGACTGCATTAGAGACAGGAAATAAAAGCTGGGTTAACATCGCAGGAATTCCGATATAAAGCAGTGCTTTCCATGAACTTAGAATTTCAGCAATTCCCGGCCAGTTTGCGGTCAACATCCGTTCCCGTTTTCCAAGCATCCATAAACCCACAATCATGATACTGATATAAGAAATTACAGTGGCTATTGCTGCTCCCTCAATTCCCATTTCCGGAAATGGACCATAGCCAAAAATTAAAATTGGATCCAGTACGGCATTCACGACCGCGGCAATTACCATGATGATGCTTGGTGTTTTGGTATCGCCGGTAGCACGGATCGCACTGTTTCCGACTATCGGAATTACCACAAAAACGACACCCATCAACCATGGAATCATGTATTCCTCAATCAGTGGAAGCGATTCATCAGTGGCTCCCATCAGCCTAAAAATTGCGTCAAGGTTAAGATAGCTCAATCCGGCTACTACCAGAATAATCAAAGCTACCAAAAGCAGACTGTCTGTAGTGAGGCGCTGTACTCGATGGTGATCTCCTTCACCGATAGCACGTGAAATTACTGACGCGGCGCCAATTCCAATGCCAAAAGAAAAACTCATCAAGGTAAATGTAACCGGAAAAGTAAAACTGATGGCCACCAATTCCCGAACTCCGATCAGGCTGATGTAAAAAGTGTCCACTAAATTTATGAGCAGAATGGAGATCAGACCAAAGATCATTGGAATTGCCAGACGAATCAAGTTAGGTCCCACTGGACCTTTGGTCATGCGATTTATACCAGACTTTTGTTTGGATGAATTAGCAGAAGGAGAGGATGTCAATAAAACCTGAATAATGATGATTGGGAAACACCTTTCTGCAGGCAGAGAGGAATTGGAATAATAGCACACTCTACTCTCAACTCACAAATTGATTTGTTTTTGAGCTAGCTATTTCAACACTTGAATTATCAAAGTGAAGCTGGAAACAGCTTGATTGCCGGGTATATCTGTGGGAATCTGGACAGCATAAATTTACTCAACATTTGTGATGGCTTAGTAAAAACTATTAAACTAGTTATTTGTCATCTCGAAAGAAAGAGAGAGATTTTAATAATCAGTGTTTAACATAAAAACAGATTTCTCGCTTTGCTCGAAATGACACCTTTTTATGACTTTTTACTGTTTCATCATTTGTAGCGCAAGAAAACTTAATGACATCCACCAGCCTGAACGAATCCGCTTCAGTACTTGAAACTCAAACTTACGATAGTTTGTTTGATGACCTTGCGCTGCGTCGTGAATTAAGCGCAAATCTGGTTGGATTCTGCCGTTATCTACGACAGCACGGACTGAGCACTGGCTTGGGAGAACAGATGGATGCCCTGCGTGCTTTGGAAGAGGTTGAACTTGAAAATCAAGCTGCTTTCAAAATGGCACTGCGTACAACTTTGGCCAAGAGTGTTGAGGAACAGGAGACTTTTGATGAACACTTCCATTCCTACTGGTACGTCTGGGAAAGTGCTGAAAATCTTCAACAGCGTTTCAAAGCTAAAAAAGAGGAACCTGCCGCAGTGGTAATTGACGAACGTCCCCAAAAACAGGCTTTCGTTTCAATCAGTGATTGGCTGGGAGGTGCTGAGACTGCTGAAGAAGAAAAAGAAGCTGCCGGTTACAGTCCTTTTGAAACCGATTCTGAGCGTGATTTCAGTACTTTCCAGGCAGAAGAGCTAACGGAAGTAATGCAGTTGATTAACGAAATAGGCAAGTCTCTGGCAACTCGTTTCAGTCGCCGGACGATGAATTCAAAACACCGTGGAAGTATTGATTTACGCCGCACAATGCGTTTGAGTTTACGCCACGGAGGAGAGATTCTGGATTTAGCCCGACATCAACGCAGGCGCCAGCGATTGAAATTGGTGCTGCTTTGTGATGTGAGTAAATCGATGGACCTTTACAGTCGTTTCCTGATCCAGTTCATTTACGCATTTCAGAGTGTTTACCGCAGGATCGAGACTTTTGTCTTCAGCACTGCTCTGCACCGCATTACGGAAACCTTGCGTAAAGAAGAGCTATACAGCGCACTTGGAAAACTTTCCGGAACTGTTCCGGACTGGTCGGGCGGCACAAAAATCGGTGCTTCTCTGGAACAATTTGTCAGTCAGTATGGTCTTAAACTGGTGGATTCCCAAACCGTTGTACTGATCATCAGTGACGGTTGGGATACCGGTGAAGTGGATTTGCTGGAAAACAGTATGCACTTTTTAAACAAACACGCGCGAAATGTAATTTGGCTCAATCCGCTTAAGGGAAGTTCCGGATATGAACCGACAACACGCGGAATGCAGGCAGCGTTACCTTATATTGACATTTTTGCTTCTGCTCATAATCTTAACAGTCTCAGAAAACTGGTACGTCAATTGAGCAGAATCCAGTCCGGACAAAGCAGCAGCTTGTCACTGGTGAGTTAAAACAGCCAGCGTTATTTTAATAATAATAACTAAATCTTAAACTCTTTTTTGAAAAACACCATGACCTTATACACACTCGATGAATCAACACCTGAATTTACGGAGACAACTTTCATTGCTCCGGACGCAAGTCTGATTGGTAAAGTCCGGATTGGAGCATATTCCTCAGTCTGGTTTAACGCAGTTCTCCGCGGAGATATGGCACACATCAGCATAGGCGACGAAACAAGTTTTCAGGATTTAAGCATGGGACACGCTGATCCAGGATTTCCACTGATAATTGGAAACCGGGTAACGGTAGGTCACCACTGCGTCATGCATGGTTGTGTGGTAGAAGACGATTGCCTGATCGGTATGGGTGCGATTTTGATGAATGGAGTGAAAATCGGCCGCGGCAGTATAGTTGGCGCAGGAGCAGTTTTGCTGGAAGGAATGGTGGTTCCGCCATTTTCGATGGTTGTAGGCTCACCTGCAAAAGTCCGCAAAACTTATGAAGAAAGCATTATAGAAAATATCAACGTGATGTCACAAATATATGTGAAACGCTCGATACGTTACCGTGAGCAAAATATAGGTGTGAGTGTGTGAGTTGCTACGTGCTAAACTTCAGCATCAGGCCGCAATTTCACTGGATTCACGTGCATCTAGTATCGCGACAAATGCAGTTTGGAGTTCGGTCGGAGTGAGTTCTTCGAGTTCGGTATGTTCACTTTTCAAGGTGCTGTTGATAAACTGGAGTTGCGGTTCTTTGGAAACATAACCTAATTGATTCAATTGTTGGTCTAATGTTTCGAATACTCTCGAACGCAGTTGTTCATTAGTTTTTACATCCTCTTCAAGAATATACTGACCATGAAAATTAGTGGTCTTTATCTCTCCTTTGTAAGACTGCATTGCAAGAGTTTTTTCTACTTTTAACTCTAAGGCGACAATGATCGAAGTGATGATCACAGAAGTTATGCAAAAAATCAGTAAAACCAATTCCATATTTTCCCCACTTGTTTGTTTCCAGGATACGGAAACTATGTCCGTTGTTCAGTTTATCTCAAACTTTGAGACTTAGAGTTGAACTGAGTCAGCTGTAGCTTTTTCAAGACCATTTTCCAGTCGGCTCTTTGAGACTCCCCGGAGAATATGCAGAAAACAGACCAGCACAAAAAGTTCTCTGTTGAGATTTCGTCTGACAAGTTTTCCGCAAATCAGTCTTAGGGACAAAATTATTCTACAAATAAGTTGTGGCATTTAAAGCATTTTGTACGTTCATAGTGAATGGCGGAACTGCGTCAATCTGGCATTGAACTTGTATTACAAACTGGACATCAAAAGCTTAAAGAACAATCATCTTTATTGATCATGATTAACTCATCACATTTCACACGTTCAATCGCAGTACTGCTGCATTTTTTCCTGATACTGGTATTTTCGACGCCGCTATGGGCTGTGCGTGTGAAGGATGTTGCTGCATTACGGGGTGCGCGTGACAATGAATTGATTGGTTTTGGAATAGTTGTTGGTCTGGATGGTACAGGAGATTCACAGGAAAGCCTGCTTTCCAGAAAGCCGATTGTGAACGCATTGGAGAGAATTGGAATAAGTTTAAAGAGTCAGGACATCCTAGGTCGAAGTATCGCCGCGGTCTGGTTGACTTCAACGTTACCGCCGTTCGCAAAATCAGGACAACGTCTGGACGTAACTGCTGCAACAATTGGGGACTCGGTTTCCCTGCGCGGAGGAATTTTGATTATGGCACCCTTGCGTGGCCCGGACAGACTTGTTTATGCTCTGGCGCAGGGACCCATCGCAGGTATTCCGAAAGGAGTCAGCCGTGCGCTTGCTTTGCCTGAGGAGGAATTGGCCAAATTGCCGATAGGCTCAAGGATGGTCGCTTCAGTCGGGCAGATTATTGGAGGAGCGCTTGTTGAAAAGGAAATTAGTTTGAATCTCAACAGCCGTGCTAGGTTGTTTATGAATTTGCACTCGCCGGATTTCACCACTGCTTTTCGCTTAGCAAAATTGATCAATCAGAATTTAGGTTTCCGCAGTGCACGTGCCCAGGATGCAGGTACAGTTGAAGTTTCTGTGCCGGACAGTTATTTAGGCAATACTGTGGAACTGGTTTCCTTTATCGAAAATTTGGAAATTTCTCCGGATCATACTGCTAAAGTTGTACTCGATGAACGTTCCGGAACTGTGGTGATGGGAGGAAATGTGAGAATTTCACCTATTGCTATTTCGCAAAACGGATTGAATATTCAGGTTAAACTTCCTACTGCAAACCAGCAAAGTGAAGAAGGTGCTTTAACAGAAGGTGAGGTATTAGCTGCCGGTGTTTTTATGCTTAAAGGTGGTGCAGACTTAAAGGATATTGTGAATGGTTTTAATAAAATAGGTGCTTCAAGCAGAGATTTGATTGAGGTGCTAAAAGCAGTAAAAACAGCAGGAGCACTGCATGCAAAGCTGGTGATACGATGAAATTATCAATGCCGCTGCCTTTGTCTGCACTTACTCTACAGGCGAATCAACTGAAGGAAATACCTGAGACAAAAGGTGTTTCTGATGACGCCAAACTGCGCGAATCAGCCAACGATTTTGAAGCAATTTTTATTCAACAGATGTTAAAATCTATGCGTAAAACATCTTTTGAATCAGATCTGCTGCCTAAGTCTGAAGGCGAAAAAGTTTTTCAATCTTTGCTGGATGAACAGTATGCTCAGATTTCAGCCAAGTCAGGAAGTCTGGGACTCGGTGAAATGATTTACCAGCAATTGAAACCAAAGTTGAATAAAAAATAAAAAAACACTAAAGTTTTGCTATTAAACGGCCGATACCTGCAATAAGGTATTTCTGTGATAAATCCAGGACGCAAAAAACAAGGATCTTCCTGATCCGCAGATCACCTTAGCTAAGGCCCAAGACTGAAGTGGCAATTTATGCTGTTTTCGGAAGTTAATGTTAATAATTTCCGGAAGCTTGTTATTTAACACGCCCTATGGGTCTTCTCAGATCAGCGCACCGTACAATTATTGTTGCGCTCGTCTGAGTCTGCGGGTATGCTTGTCGGCTTACACCGGACATTCTCGCGGAATTAGGGAATTGAACATTTAACATCAACAGGTGGATATGAAAATTACAGGACAGCAGCCCCCCGAATTTCATGGAGTAAAGGGAGGTACTGCTAAAGAAAATCAAAAAACCACAGGTCGTTCCGGAGACACGCAGAGTACTGCGGAAGCTCCAGATAAGAACTCGACCTTTGTGATGAATAAAATAAAAAATCGGATTTCCGCTGAACCGGAAGTACGTGCCGATCGCGTTGCAGAACTCAAAGCTAAAATCAAGAGTGGTGAATTTCAGGTAGATTCAGAACGACTGGCCAAAGCAATGCTGGAAGACGCTCTTAATGAAGATACGGTCTGAATCATAAGCCCATGAGTAATATGGTGTACGTGAAAGGCCGTTATAAGGTGCCCTTTTAATTATGAAAGAACTTCTGAATATTTTACGACAGGAAGTCGAACTGCACGAGCAATTGATTGCTATGCTGCAGAAGGAATCCGAAGGTTTTGGCCGGTTACGCGGTTCAGAACTGCTCAAACTTCAGGGTGAAAAGTCACGCTGCGTACGTGCTTCTGTCCGGCTTGAGAATGAGCGAATTCAGCTTGTGGATCAGCTAGCAGATTCCTGGAATGTGGGATCAAAAGAGCTGACACTGAGCGTGATTATTAGCCGAGTGACGGAGGAATATTCACTACCGCTGCAGCAATGTTTTGATAAACTGAAGAGTTTAATAAACCAAATTCACAAAATAGCGGATGAAAACTCTCTTCAGGCATCAGGCCGTTTAAAGTCGGTCGAGTCTTCGATTCGGTTCATGAGCCAACTCCAGAACGGTCCTCCGACTTATTCAGATGCAGGAAAAATACAAACAGCGACGAGCACAATTTCCCGCACAGAAGTCTGACATTTAGTCGCTAAGATCGTTAAGGAACCCTAATTATTTCTGCCTTTTTACCATGTCTTCGCTCAATAGTTCCCTAAATTTGGGACAACGCGCCCTGAGTATAAATCAGCGGGCAATGCAAACAGTTGGGCATAACATTGCCAATCAAGAGACAGAGGGTTTCTCTCGCCAACAGGTACGCTCAGGCACTTCTGCACAGGATCCAACCGGCGTAGGAGGCGGTGCCGACGCGCAGCCGACCTCACGGGTTTACGACAAATTCGTACAGCGCAAAATTCTCCAGGAAAATCCACGCTCCGGAATGTTTAAGTCACGCGGAGAATTTCTGCAAAAAATAGAAATAATTTTTAGTGAAACAGAAGGCAACGGTTTACACAAAGCGTTGAACGAGTTTTGGAATTCGTGGAGTCAACTTTCTAATCAGCCCGAATCTGAACCTGCGAGAATGCAGGTAAAGGTACAAAGTGATGTACTGGCTAGTCGTTTTCGCGGTATGCATTCTCAACTCAGTGGTTTGCGTAAAGAAATTAACGGACGTCTCGTGGCGACAGTTAACAAGGTAAATGAGTTAGGTGGGAAAGTAGCTGAGTTGAATCGGCAGATTAATTCTTATGAAGGTGGACAGCGTGTAGCAAACGATATGCGTGATGCAAGAAATCAGGCAATTGAGGAATTGTCGGATTTGGTTGATGTAAATTCTTTTGAAGATCCGAATGGACGTACCACGGTTATCATCGGTCGTGACTGGACTCTGGTTGAAGGCAATAACCACTATCAACTTGAAGGAAATTTGAAGGGCGGTGAGCTGGGTATGCTTAACATAGACGGTGTTTCAACAAACGATAACCGTCGTGATTTGACCAGAACTTTTCGTGAAGGTGAAATGGCCGAAATGTTAAGAATGCGTGATGAAACAATCGTAGAGTACCAGAAAAATCTTGACGAAATAGCTTTCAATCTTGCGGGAAAGGTTAACAAAATTCACGCTTCCGGTACAGGAATTAATTCCGCGACAGAGATGATGAAAAGTACTTTCGGTTTAAATTCAGCTGCACTTAATCAGCCTCTGCCTTTCCTGAAAGACGGTATTTTTCAGCTTCATCTGGTTGATCCTCACAATGAAATACTGGAAACTTATGAGATAGAAGTTCAGGCAGGAAAAGACACTCTGCCTGATATTGTTAAGCGTCTCAATCAAACGGTAAACGATCCTGGACTACTGCAGGCTTCTATTGAAGGAGACGGTTCGCTGCTCTTGCAAAGTGGTACTGACTACAAGTTTATTTTTGGAGAAGATCAATCGAGCCTCGCTCAGGTTCTTGGATTAAACAGTTTCTTTGATACTCTTAAAGGTGCAGAAGATATTCAGTTAAGCGGACATATTCTTAAGAATACAAATAATATTTCTACAGGTAAAGACCTTATTCCAGGAGATAACAGAATCGCGTTGGAAATTGCAAAACTCCAGACAAGGCCGAGCATGAGGGATGAGACCATGACTTTTGACGAGTATTACAATGGTGTACTCACAGGCATGGGACTTAAAATTCAAAGAAATAATACTGAACAGGCACAACAGGAAAGTATGGTAAAGCAGTTTAAGGAAATTCGGAGTTCAATCAGTTCAGTCAACATGGATGAAGAACTGACGGACATGATGCAGTACCAGAAAGCTTATGAAGCATCTGCACGTTTTATCAATACTGTTGATAAAATGATGGAAACCGTTATTAATATGTAAATTATTAGAAATAAAATGAAACCTTCATCATATCGTTGTAAAAAGTTTTCATTTCCATTCTCGCGGGAATGACAAACAAGTCCGCAGTTTAACCTTTTACGTCTTCATCATTTTTAAATTGGAAACTGTTAAGAAAAACTTAAACCCAAACCAAGAGTACTTTTAAATGCGAGTGACTGAGGTCACAAAACGTGATCACGTAGTTGACAACATACAAAGATCTTCAGGCAAGCTTCAGGACTTACAAGTCCAGATGGCTACAGGTCGGCGTTTGAACAAAACGTCCGATGATCCTATAGGTGCGGCCAGATCACAAGATATTGTTACTACTATAACTTCGCAGAAACAACTGCTCAGGAATGTTGAGGACAACATCGGTTGGCTGCAGCGCTCGGAACTGGAAATTGCGGGTGTCAATGAAATGTTGGGACAGATCCGTACACTGGCGCTTTCACAGTCCGGCAGCGATTCAAACGAAGAAACAAGACAGATGGTGGCCCGTGAGTTTTCTGCAGCCAGCAGAACATTATTTGACATAGGAAACTCGCGTGAGGGTAAACTATATTTGTTTTCGGGAATTAAAAGCCTTTCTCCAGCTTTGAAAAAAAACGGTATCTTTCAACCTGCTAAAGTAGAGAAAAAAGAGATTACGCAAAAAGACATCCGTGAGCTACTGGATGTGAAACAATTTCGGGCACAATTTGAGGGTTTTTCCACAAACAATTATCGAATCAAAGTCACCAAAGGCGGAGTCTGGGGACAGGCCAGGGTGAAAATTTCAGATGACGATGGTAGAACATGGAGCAAAGAGCAAACTTTACGACCGGTAACACACGTTTTTAATCCGGATGGAAAACCCAATGATCAGGTTGTGCTTAAATTTTCGGATCAGGAGGGTCGTCTGGGCAATGTTCTCCCAAGACAATTTGATTTTAATTCAGAGAAATCAGCAGAATTTGATATAGATTCACTGGGGATTTTATTCCCTGAAGGGATTGAACTTGTCTATCAGCCGAATCCGGAAGTTACCTATAATGGCTCTATTCATAAAAAAGAAGCCCTGATTTCAAATGGGCTTGCCATTCCGGTTAATGTGACCGCTCAGGACCTCTTATTCGGTGAAGGCGAAAACGGAGTGGATACGTTTTCTTTGCTTGCTGCCATGGAGCGTGCCCTTCTGGCAAATGATGGCACTGCGATTGCAAATCGTTTAGACGAACTTGAATTAGCACAAAATCAGGTTCTGAAGCAGCAGGCAGATGTGGGAAACACCATTCGTGAGCTCTATGCAACTCAGGCAAAATTGGAAAACCAGCAGTTTGAGAAGGAGAGTCAGCTTTCGGATATACAGGATCTCGATATTGCTGAAGCAACGGTGGACCTGAAAGTCGCGGAAGCTAACAACAAACTTTCACTAAGTACAGGTGCACGTTTGATCCAGCCGACACTGTCGGATTTTCTGCGTTAATTCTGCAAAGTTTTTGAAACATATTTAGTTCCTTTAAGTCAGGAATCAATCGTCTAAAAGGTAGGCAACTATGCTCATACTGACACGGAAGTCGGGAGAAAGCATAACCATTGGGGATGATGTAAAGATCACGGTGGTAGAGGTCAAAGGTAAACAAGTGCGTATTGGAATCGAAGCACCCCGGAGTTATATAATCCACAGGGAAGAAGTATATATTTGCATTCAGGAAGAAAACAGGCGTGCAGCAGAGGAGTCGCCACTTTCTTTAGCAGGACTCAAGAATCTTTTAGGAAAACTCTAAATCAAATCAAATATAATGCATATCCAAACTTCCCGTTTCGGTGAGATTGAAATAGAAAAGGAGCAGATAATAAATTTTCCTTCAGGTTTAATAGGTTTTTCCGAAGACCGCCGTTTTGTGATCAGAGAAGATGAAGCAGCGTCACCTTTCCGTTGGCTGCAGGCCGTTGATAACGAGGCGCTTGCTTTTGTGATGATTGAACCGCATGTTTCTGTTTCAAATTATGAACTTGAATTGACCAAGGATAATTTGAAAAAACTGAAAGCAGAAAGTATCAAGGATCTGTCTGTCTTTGCCCTTGTCACCATGGCCAAAAATATGGAAGATGTGACTGTAAATCTTCAGGGACCTCTGCTTTTTAATCTTGAAAAACGTCTCGGATTACAGTTTATAATACAAGACGGTAAATACTCCACACGACATCCTTTATTTGGCGATAAAATAGCAGGGAACACCTCAGCGGCTTCAGCTCAGGAAAGCCCCGTGGAAGCTAAGCATGCTGTCTCAAACTAATTTAGATGAAATCAATTCAGTTTGCAATCAGCCTTTCTGCTGAAATTTGCGCCACTCCAGTCTCCTTCCAGCAAACACTCTAAAATGAGTGATTATCAAAGTCCCCTAACTGCTGAAAATGTCCGACGAATATGCTTAGAGAACGGACTCGATATTTCAGACAGCCAATGGAAGCTGCTCGAAAAATGGGCCGCTTTACTGTTGGAGGTAAATCAAAAAGTAAATTTAATTTCTCGTAAAGAAACGGAATTGTTGTGGGAAAAACAAATCCTACCTTGCCTCGCATTGTTGATTTTCCGGAAATTCGGCCTTGATGCGGACGTTTGTGATTTCGGTACAGGCGGAGGTTTACCCGGAATGCCGCTGGCGATTGTGCGTCCTGATTTACGGCTGACTCTGCTGGATTCACGACATAAAAAAATTGAAGTTGTGCAGCAAATGATCGAAAGCTTAAAACTACCAAATGCCCAAGCTGTACTTGGACGTGGAGAAGAATTAGGCAAACAGCGTCCGTGGCGTCAAAAATTTCCACAGTTGACCGCAAGGGCTGTCGCACCACTAATCGATTTGGTACGCTGGACCGCAGACTTAAGGAAAGCAGAATCTGTCCTGCATATATATAAAGGCGGAGAAATAAAGGAGGAAGTTTTTGCCCTGTCAAAAAAAGTTTCCGGAGTCAGGGTCAACAAATCCCTCATGGTGCTGAAGGGTTTTCCAAAATTCGCAGAGAATCAAAAATATATAATTTCTTTAGAATTTTCCTCAAGCTGATGACTGAACTGGATCCTGGATCTAGTAAGGATTACAAAAGCTAAACTTTTCAGAACGTGCTAAAAATACATTTAAACAGCAAATTTCTTTTATGCGTGTAATTTCTGCAAATCTCAATGGCATCCGTTCCGCTGATTCAAAAGGTTTTTTTGCATGGCTTAAAGCTCAGGAAGCTGATGTGGTTTGTCTACAGGAAACCAGGATACAACCTGAGCAGTTAAGTGAAGTGATGCTTGCACCTGCTGGTTTAAAGAGTGCGTTTGAATTTGCTGTAAAAAGGGGATATTCCGGAGTAGGACTTTATTTTAAGAAAAAACCAGCCCGAATACAAAGAGGTATCGGTTGGGCAGAAATGGACACGGAAGGCCGCTTTATTCAGGCGGATTTTGGTAAATTAAGCATCGTCTCACTATATCTGCCTTCTGGAAGCAGCGGTGATGTCCGGCAAAAATTCAAATTCAAAGTGTTGGAATATTTTGAAAAATGGCTGCTGGAGGCAAATAAATCAGGAAGAGAGGTCATCATCTGTGGAGACTGGAATATCGCGCACAAGGAGATTGACCTGAAAAACTGGAAAAGTAATAAGAAAAATTCAGGTTTTTTACCGGAAGAACGTGCATGGATGACAAAATTATTTACTGAGTACGGTTATGTTGATGTCTTCCGTAAATTAAATCAAACTGCTGATCAGTATACATGGTGGTCAAACCGTGGAAGAGCCTGGGAGAAAAATGTGGGCTGGAGACTTGATTATCAGGTTGCTACTCCCAAAATTGCAGCAATGGCGAGCGCGGAAGCGATTTATACAGCAGAGCGCTTTTCTGATCACGCTCCGCTTATTATTGATTATGATTACCAACTTTGAGTGTCCTGCCTCAGCCGCTGCACTTATTTCAGCTTAAAAACCCGATCAAATACACGACGTAAAAAATCCGCTTCCTGTTCTCCGTTCAAAGAACTTATTTTTGTCCCGTCAGGTTTAAAAAAGAGCAGAGTGACTTTGCTGACGTTATGATATTCCGCAAACCAACGGCCTTCGCTGGAGTTTAGATTTGCAACTAGAAACCGTATTTTTCCTTCATATTCAGGTTGGAGCGAGTTGACCACTCGCTTGAGTGCACGGCAGGAAGGTCAACCTGGGTCATGAACTTGAACCACTACGTTTTCTCCCTGCCCGATAGCAGCCAGATTGTTATCCTCTTCCAGACTTTCATACCAGAGCCAGCCTGCGAATAACAGGATCAAGACACTGGTAATGGTAACCAGCCTACGGGCATTTTGCCTGCGATGAGCTTTTTTAGATTCTTTTTTTTGTTTATGATGTTTGCTCATGCAAATCCCTTTTTGATTAATTTATGCGAATATCTGGATTGATCATTGTGTCAATCATGCTACATTATCTTATCCTTTAAATACACACAATCCATCAATTGAGAATAATGGACATTATTAACTGGGGTGATATCCGGCGTGGTACAATAGCCATCGTACTTGTTATTATACCAACTGTACTGCTGGGCACATACATGGCACCGGCGCTGCAGAGTCACCAGATTACAGGGCCAGGGTTATGGCAACTGAAACGCACAAAAGTTCCGGATGCGGTGATTGAACCATTACATGTACTGCGGGTCAAACCTTATTTTTTTAAGTTCAGACTTATGAGCGAGGTGGAGTCAAGAATTGCTGATACAGTTTTGTACAATAAATATAAAAAGAAAATTGAAGCGCAAATATCAGCTATACCCATGCCTGCGGTGGAGTATATTTTTCTTGTCACGTTGGCGGCATATTATTGGATATTATGGTTCTTGACACGGAAATATTTTCCTGACGGACAGGTTTGACTTGCTCTATGGCTGACGTAAAGCAGTTCGTAAAATTACTGCCAATCTTATAAGCACTATGTTGTACGTTCTTTAGCAAAATCTATTCGGAATCTTCTTCAAGCGGTAGTTCGAGTTGATTTTCTCCAGGCAGCTTGCCCATGTCAAGTTCAGTTAAAGTAGGCAGAAATTTGAGATTGGTGAGGCCGAATATTTCGAGGAAATTTTTGGTGGTACCATAAATACCGGGACGTCCCGGAAGCATTTCACGACCAACAATACGAACTAGTTTCTGCTGCATTAACCGTCGGATAGTGTGGGACGAATCAACTCCCCTAATAAATTCAATACCTGCTCTCGTAATGGGTTGTTTGTAGGCAATAATGGCTAAAGTTTCCATGACTGCAGGGGAAAGTTTGATGGTCTTGACGGTTTCAAGCGACTGCGCCCATTTCTTATGTTCCGGAAGTGTGTGCATCTGTAAACCGTCCGCAACTGAGTCTATCCGGAAAACGCGCTTGGATTTTTCATAGGACAGATTAAGCTCTGCGACCATCTCCTTTAGCTCTTTTGTCTCAACTTTTCCAATGATTTCTGCCAGTTGTTTAGGGGCAAGAGGATGGGTTGCGACAAATAAAATGGTTTCAAGAGCTTGTTTTAGTTCCAGTCTAGTCATAGGATCTTGAGAATTTTTTTAATGCACTTCATTCCGAACGAGTGATATGATAATGAGTGCAATTCCAGTAATCAAAACAAGAAACATCAAAGCGGTAAAATGCATGTCCGCGTTAAATCCACAGGAAAGATCACCGAGAATGCCATTAACAGGCCGTAAATAAAGATCTCCGCACAAAATCCTGCTAAAATTAGCTGATATTATGGATGAAAATCTGTCGATGAACCAGAGAAATATTGAAGACACGGTGAGTATAAGACCAAGTTTCCTTTTTATCATCAGTAATTTTTTTACTCAGAGCAGCGTTTTATCAATGCTGAAAAGTTACTTGCCTAAATCTTCACATTATCCTTATTCTTTAACATAACGCAACCCTTAATTGAGAAATTTTATGGATACCTCCAGTATTGATTATGCAGAAGGTCGGGTTTTTGATTTTGAGGACGAAAGTACAATTCAGCCTAGTTTTCTGGAAACATTTGATTATGCTGGTCCACGGCAGCGTGTCAGCTATCAAATGAACGAGTTTGCCGCGGTCTGCCCTTTTTCTGGACTGCCTGACACAGGAATAGTCTGGGTTGACTATATTCCCCGGCAAAAACTACTTGAACTAAAAGCGCTAAAATATTATTTCCTGACTTTCCGTAATGTCGGAATTTTCCAAGAAGGAGTAACAGCGCGTATTTTTAAAGATTTATACTCCCTGCTTGAACCTGAAGAATTACTGATCAAAACCCGCTACAGCACCCGAGGCGGCATTGACACAACCTGTACTATCGACTCTAATGAGCAAACTTCCTGATTTATCATCTCTGCGTGAAGACACACGTATCATCCTTTCCGGACGTGACCCTCACCGCTACGGCGGCATGGTCAATCCACCAGTATTTCACGTTTCCACTGTGCTTGCGGAAAGCATAGAACAACTCAACGCTCGGGATCATCTCGAAGATTCGGGGGTGCAGGAAATGGTTTATGGCTGTACAGGAACACCCACCTCATGGGCTCTGGAAAATGCAGTGGCGGAACTGGAAGGCGGACACCGCTGTCTGGCGTATTCTACAGGACTGGGAGCCGTGACCGGAGCTTTGTTGGCATTTTTGAAAGCAGGTGATCATTTGCTGATGACAGATAGTGTTTATGCGCCGACTCGTAGATTTTGCAATGGGATTTTGAAACGGTTTGGAGTTGAAACCACGTATTATGATCCGTTAATAGGTGCAGACATTCGCTCGCTGCTGCGCCCAAACACAACAGTCGTTTTTACGGAATCACCAGGATCCCACACTTTTGAGGTACAGGATATTCCGGCTATCGCAGAAGTTGCGCACGCTCACGGCGCAAAAGTGCTGATGGACAACACATGGGCCTCACCCTTGTTTTTTAAGCCGTTTGAATATGGTGTGGATGTCTCGATCCAAGCCGGAACTAAATACATCTGCGGACATGCTGACGCGATGCTCGGGACTGTTACAACCACCAAAGAGGCCTGGACTGAAATGCAAGACTGCACGAGGCAACTCGGTCAGTGCGCTGGGCCGGATGATCTTTATTTAGCTCAACGTGGTTTCCGCACATTGGCAGTACGTTTACGTCATCATCAATCCAGCGCGCTCACGATTGCGGAATGGCTGCAGAATCGTCCGGAAGTACGGCAAGTTCTGTATCCTGCTCTGCCTGGTGCACAAGGACACGAGATTTGGAAACGTGATTTTCTTGGTGCCAGCGGATTGTTCGGAATTGAGCTCGAACCGTGCGCAGAAGAAGCTATAGCGGATATGCTGAATGGTATGCGTTTATTTGGAATGGGTTATTCATGGGGTGGTTATGAAAGTCTGCTCATTCCTGCAAATGTGCAGAAAATCCGCACAGCTGTACCGTGGAGTTTTGAAGGTCCATTATTGCGCATACACATCGGACTTGAGGATGTTGACGATTTAAAGGATGATCTAGGGGATGGCTTGAAGCGTCTGCGGAATTTCCGCGGTTGATTATCTTCGAAAAATACGACTTTTAAACCAACGAAAAACGTCCAAATGAATTTACTAATTGCTGATGACTCAGCTGAAGTAATGGATTTTCTTCAAGACTTTTTTGTGAAAGCAGGACATGCCGTGTTCTGTGCGAGAGATGGCGAGGAAGCGCTAAAGATTTTTCAAAAAGAGGAAATCGATGGAATTTTCTGTGCGCTGACTATGCCTAAACTTGGTGGTCTGGAGTTGCTCAAGGAAGTCAAATCTGCTAACAGCCGTCGTCCGCTGGTTATTCTTTGTCCACCCAGTGATAGCGAAAACGCACTTAATGCGGTGCAACTCGGAGCCTGCGATTATCTTATCAAACCTATTAATCCTCTTGAACTTCAGCGTACACTTGACAGAGTTGTTTCACTGCAGGAGGGTTTTCACTTCAGTGCTTATGCGCTGGATCATTTGCTGCAGGAAACACGCACCCTGGAAATCGGCAATGATTTTGAGGGAGTGAACCGGATAATCGCTTTCATGACGCAGGATTTACCAAGCTTCGGTATTTTAAAACAAGAACAACTGTTCCGCATGAACATGCTACTCAAGGAAGCAATTGAGAATGCCATTTTTCATGGCAACCTTGAATTGAGTTCAGAAATGCGCAGGGACAGCCGGGCACTGTTTTACAAAACCGCAGCGCAAAAACGTGACATTGATCCTTATAAAAACCGTAAGTTAATATTGCAGTATGACATCAGCCGAAACTCGGCAAAATATGTTGTTCGTGACGAAGGAAAGGGATTTGCACATGAAGACTTATTGGATCCGACTGATCCGGACAATTTGCTGCGTATTGAAGGCCGCGGATTGATAATGATCATGAACTTTATGGATGAGGTTTTTTGGAATGATCGAGGCAACGAGGTGACCATGGTACGATACCGTAAACGTAAAACATGAATCATATTTGATGCAATCTTAATTAAAGTAGTGTTGTCGTTTAAAGACGATTTTCCACTTTGCTTGAGATGAGAGGTATTTAGTCCTTTTTTAGAGACCACCATAATTACATGAATTAAAATTGAATGAAGAGTTTTCTTAGTTTAAACATGACAATTAAATATTTGCATATTTTCGTGCTGCTGCTGTTTTCTGGACTTTTGCAAAGTTGTACTGACACAACTCAGGTACGGGTTCCTGCCACAGAATTGTATCAAAAGGCAATGGTCGCATTTGAGGATGAATTTTATCTTGAAGCACTGAAGAATTTTGAAATCCTGATTGAGGAACATTCCGGTACCAGGTTGGCGACACTTTCTCATTTGAAAATGGGTGACTTGTATTTCTTACAGAATAAATGGGAAGAATCAGAAAGCAGCTACAGACTTTTCCTTTTGCTTAATCCACGTACTCATCTCACGCCCTACACACTTAACCGTTTGATTGCACTCAATTATGAACGGAACATTTACGGTTTATTTGCGAAGTCTCGGGATTATGACCGGAACATGGAACCTAACCGAACTCTCATTCGAGAATATCAACGTTTCTATCTGCTTTTTCCACAAAGTCCTTATTTAGAGGATGTGCAGGCCTACCAGAGCAATGCGTTGAGTGACCTTGCCGAACACGAGTTGCACGTTGCAAATTACTATTTTGACAAGGAATCCTATCATTCCGCAATCGGACGTTATTTATATTTGCTCAAACATTACCCCAGTTTTCCACGTACAGCTCAAGTTGCGGAACGACTGATTGAAGCCTATCGTTTGAATCAGCAGCCCGAACTTGCCGATGAAATGCAAAAAGTTCTAGAAACATTACGGGAGCGTAAATTGTTGGCGAAACTCACAATGAGAGAAGAATGATCCTGCCGACCATTCGATTTAAACAAAAAAATTGTTTGATTTATTTGGTGGTAATTCCGTTTTTCTTTTCAGGATGCGCTGAACTGGATGGCGTCTTTCCCAAGTTCAATCCTCAAAAAACTGCTGAAACAACCACCCCTCTTCCCAGTTCAGAAAGTGTTACTCAAAAACAAATTCTGCTTTCTGAAGAAAATAGTCAGTTACAGATAAAAATTGAGAAACTTCAGCAGCAGTTGAATAAACTCCAAAAACAACAAAAAAATCAGCATGATGATTTCCTTTTGCTGCAGGAGCAATGGGAGATGAATTTTGTTTTGCTGGAGCGCTCTGTTGAAGAATCTCTGAGGTCAAGCAAGGTTTCTGAATCCGCGGCCTCGATGATTTCACAGGTGCTGGAAAATCAACCCCTTCAGCAAAATGTGGACAAGTCTAAAAAATCTAAGCAGAAATATCTGCAGCCGATTGAAAATTACTCCTTGTTGAAAAATACTGAAACGGAGGCTCCGCAACCTTCGGTTTCAGCAGCAACACTAGAATTGGAAGAAATAAATAATTTGGATCTCAAAGAAGAAAAAGCGGATGTTGAAGAGGAGCCAGGTTTTGCTGAAAATGGAGCAGTCAATCTGAAGGATTTGGAAGATCCGCAAGATTTACCTGATCCGGGGGTACGTGCACTGACATCTGCGGAGAGTTTGGTAAATGTTCAACTGTCCTCGGTAGGTACGGACACTTCACAAAGCGCTTTTTCAGATCCGGATCTTGTTCCTCCGCAGGACCCGTTTATTTTGATTCGGCATCCCGGTGTGAAGAAAATTTACAATCAGGGCATGACTGCGGTCATTCAAAAAAACCATCCTCAAGCAATTTTGGTCTTCGAAAATTTCACCAGTAGATTTCCGGATAACCTTGACAGCGATAACGCTTTTTACTGGATAGGACGCTCATACTTTGAACTCAATGAATGGAAAAAAGCGGAAGAGTCTTTCCGCAAAGTTTTGACACGTTATGAGCACCGTCCTACATCACAGGGTTATAAAACTCCGGATTCGATTTATATGCTGGGAAAACTTCAGCTTCAGCAAAATCTTGAACAGCGTGCGGTTTATTATTTTGAGGAAGTAATCAAACGTTTTCCGGGCTCTGCCGCAGCGAGAAACGCGGAACGTGATTTGGGAAGATGATTTAGTAAAGTATAAAAGAACGAATCATTTCAATGATCAGTAGCGCTGCGATCACCGAAATGTCAATTCCGGCGATGGGCGGGATTACTTTTCTGATACGCGAAAGTACCGGTTCCACCATGCTCTGCAACCAGCGTATAGCAGGCGGATAATGTTGCTCATGCATGACCCACGAAAGCAGTGCATAAACGACCAGCATCAGGCTGTAAAGCCGTAGCATAGTCGCGAGTACTTGTAGTAATGTTACTGAAACTGGCATTATTAATTTTTCCGGTTTAGTTGTGAAGATTTCGTTTAGAGTACAGAATTGTAATAAATGTTACCACAGAGCCACAGAGATCACAGAGAAAAAATAAAAACAGATCTATTTGTTTTCATTTTTAATTCTCTCACTTTCCCCCCTTTACTCAACATCCCGACGTGATTCCAGTTTTCGTACACGGTCAAAGAGTTCAGCCAGACGGTTAATGAGCGACTGAAGTTGCCTCCACTGACTAACCGGTCTTCCGGGCATTCCTCCGATGACTTCTTTGTCCTGCGTGTTTGCCGTGATCACTGCCCGTGCAACAGCAGTAACATTATTGCCGATGTTTACATTATCTCTGATTCCGGACTGCCCGCCCATAATTAAATGATCGCCGGTCTTTACACTACCCCCAACCGCTGATTGTGCTGAGATCAGGGCATGTTCACCAAGACTGACATTATGCGCGATCTGGACTTGATTGTCGAGTTTACTGCCCTGCTTGATGATGGTTGTGCGAAACCTCGCTCGGTCGATTGTCGTGCACGCGCCAATTTCGACATCATCTTCAAGACGCACATTTCCAACTTGCGGGATTTTTCGGTTGGTACCTTCACGTTGAAAATAACCGTGACCGTCTGCACCAATCACTGCTCCGGACTGTAAAATAACACGGTCACCAATTTCCGATTTGTCCTGCACCACTGCGTTTGGATATAAGATACAATCCACACCAATCACAACGTGCCCCATGATCACTACTCCTGCGTGCAGGATAGTGTTTTCGCCAATACTCACACCATCATAAATCACAACTTTTGGTCCGACAATCACATTCCTGCCAAGTTTTGCACTTTTGCTGATAACCGCGCTGGGATGAATTGCCGACTTTTTGGTGAGCCCCGGAATATTTAGCTCGACTGGATTCAGTAGTATTGTGGCAGCCACATGGGTGGCTAGCGGATCAGTGGAAATCAGCAGGTTGTGTTCCGGATGCTGAACTTCCGGCGAAACGACAAGAGCAACCTGGCTCGAATTAATTTCATCCACGGTTGTAGTGACTTGTCTCGACATTCCCGCTGGTGTCGGAACACTTTTTATATTGCCCGGACTTGTCAGATATGCAAGCCCTCCCGGCTGCAGTGAGTCAAGTCCGCAAACATGCGTTATTTGCAAATCTCCATTTCCGGAAAATTCAACTTTAAGTTTATTCGCAAGTTCCTCCAGGGAAAGTGATGAAGCAGTCATAATCTCACCCAATTTCATTTAGCAGAGGCCGCACAGAGACGAGACAACCTTTTGGAAGACTTGGTGAATTTGCTTCCACTCGGATCAGCCCATTTGCCTCAACAAGTGAACCGATGCTGTGTGAACCTTGGAAATCGAGGGGTCGGACATGGTATTCTCCATTTTTCTCGTAAAGTTGTCCGCGCATGAAATGTAGGCGTTTATGGGTTTTCAAAATAGCTTCATCGAGTCTTGCTTTGACCATTCCTTCTTCCAGAATTCGGCGTCCCATCATTTGCCGTAAAGCGGGACGCACAAATTCTTCAAACAAAACATAACTGGAAGCAGGATTTCCTGGCAACCCAAAAACCAGGGTTTTACCGCGCCGGCCGAAAAAAAGAGGTTTTCCGGGTTTGAATTTTATTTTCCAGAAAATTTCCTCAACCCCCATTTCTTTTAAAAGGGGTTTAGCAAAATCTTTATCACCAACAGACATTCCACCTGAAATCAATGCTACATCTGCCTGCAGCGCTTCTTCAAATTCCTGTTTCAGGATTTCGGGAATGTCCGGAACCATCGACATTTTTACCAGTTTACAGGATTCCTGTTTAACCATTCCTGCCAGCATATAACGGTTTGATTCTCTGATTTGACCAGCTTGCGGAGTTTGCTCTACATCCACCAGCTCACTTCCGGTGGAAACGATGCTTATTTTCGGTACGCGCCGAACCGGAACCTCTGCAAACCCAAAAGTTGCCAGCACCGCCATCTGCGCCGGACCTATCACAGTTCCACTCCCAATCACAGTTTGACCTTCAGCAATATCTTCTCCGCAATAGCGGACATTTTCCGTTTTCGGAATCCCTTGAAAGAATCGCACATGAGAAGCATCTAGTTCAATATCTTCCTTCATCACGGTCGTATCAGCACCCGGAGGAAGCGGAGCGCCCGTCGCAATCTGTACACATTGTCCGGAAACGATCTGCTCTTCTCCGGTATCTCCGGCGGAAATATAACCCCGCTTTTCGAGGCGTACCGGATTTTCCCGTGAAGCATCTGCCAGATCTGCTGCTTGTACAGCATAGCCGTCGACTGCGGAATTGTCGAATAAAGGCATTCCATGTGGAGCTAAAATGTCTTCAGAAAGAGCCAGTCCTTGAGCTTCAGCCAAAGGACACAGCCATTTTTCAAGTGGTATAACGTTTTCGAAAACCAACGCTCTCGCGTCTTCATAATCCAGCATCACTTCCTGCATTGTGTATCAGCGTTGTTTGGTTTCCAAATAAAATCCAATTTCATTTCGCCCTTGTTCTGTGTCTGTCCATTCATGGAAACCTTGAGTAGACAAGTCCTCAATCAGGCTGGCCCACTCCTGATGGTTCCACTTTGAGTGTGCTCTCAGCCATGTATTTAATTCTTTTTTAGGAAATCTTTTATTCTTTTTTTTAACCATAAAGACCTTTATATTTTATATTATGAAGATTTTTTTGGGGACTTTATCAGGACTTTCAATGTTTATCTTACGTAATTTTTTCAAAACTCAAAAGTTTCTTGTGTATTTATTTTGAGTACAGCAAAAGGGTGGCTGACAGCTTGTAAGAATTTTGCTGCAATGATAATATAAGCGATCATTTTAACAGGAGGCAATGAATGTATGTGTTTATTTTAACGCTGCATGTATTAACGGTGATGTTGGTGATCGGTACTTTATTTGTACAGTCACTGACAGTAGTTTTTCGCTTACGTTTAAGCGATATGGCGCAGATCGTAGGTGTACAGTGGATTCAGCACAGAGTCCATCAGCTGATTTATTACCCAATTCTGGTTGTAGCAGTCTTTTCCGGAGCCTATCTGGTACTGCTTCAGGAGGGGCTCACCACTACGGGTAACTGGCTGAACGCTAAGATTATACTTCTGCTGATTCTAATTGTATTTGGGTTCTTGAACGGTCGTCAAATCTCAAACAAAAATTTGCAGAAACCTCAGGCACTGCTGGTTCACATTGGCATTTTTATGGTTTCAGCGGGGATGATTTATCTGGCGCAGGTCAAACCGTTCTAGTACAGTTTCAATTCCGATTCGGAGAGGTGTCCGAGTGGTTTAAGGTGACAGACTCGAAATCTGTTGTACGTCATGCGTACCGGGGGTTCGAATCCCTCCCTCTCCGCCACACTTTTGATTTTTCTTCAATCTTTTCAACTACTTGATTTTTACGATTTCCCCCATTTTTGGGGAATCTATGGTGTAAGGGGTAACTCTAGGGGTAACTTTGTTGCTCAGAAAAGTATCCTTACAATGAATTATAGAGATTATATCGTAAGAAAAAACGATTCAAGTTCATTCTTTCTCCTAATAAAAATTCCCACAGACCTAAGACCATATTTCGGTAGAAATCAGTTCAAAATCTCTCTCAAAAAAGGTATTCGTAGTGAATCTCTTTTATACTCCAAGATTCTATTTCATCAAGTTCAATCTATTTTTGACGATATCCGAATGGGTTCTATCGCTAAAATTACTATTACTCAGATAAAAGAAATTCTAAAAGGTAAGATTGATAGAACGCTTAGATATTCACAACACGAAGTAACAGATACCAACACATATGTGAAGTCAGAGGTAGAAAAGAAAATCAAAGAAACTGAGAATGAAGAACTACTGCTAAGAATTCAGATTGAAGATAATTATGGTGGTGTGCTTGAACATATTGAGGGGGAAATTGAACGACTTCTAAAAAGTAAGAATCTAGCAATAGATACTAAATCGCTTGAATTCAAAAATTTGAGGAAACAATTTCTTGATTTGAGACTGATAAGAAATAATTGGAAAAAAGAACTCTTAGAAGATTCAAGTAAATCAGTAGAAGATTTCAAAAAAGAAATATATAAGAGATTTGATATCAAATTAGACTCAATCAGTCGAGAAGAAATCATTGAGAATATTCCAAAGAATTCAGAGATAATTTCTACGACTGATAAATCACAGAGAAAATCTGACGATTCACCAAAACTCTCAGAAGTAAAAGATGAGTTTATTAGTGAAAGAATTCTATCTGGATTTAGTGCCAAATCAACTGCTGAAGTAAAATCAACTATCAATGATTTTATAGAAATAGTTGGAGATATCCAAATTTCTCAGGTAACTCCGAATAAAGAATATTTTGGGAATTGAGTAAGAGTAGAGATGGGTATGGTAGAAATGTAGGAAGGAACTTCGGAGAATATCTAAAACAAATAGGAGTGTATGAATTCCAATCTAAAGTATTTCATTCGCTGAGACATAGTTTTATCACTAATCTTCTACAGAATGGAGTCAGAGAAGAGGTAGTAAATGGTATTGATGGTCATAAACAAAACACAATGTCTACAACAGTATATTTCTAGGGGTGATTCCCTGCTAAAGTGCTTTATGAAGAAGGTATTTCTAAACTGGATTTTGAAGGTCTGAACTTAGACAAATTAAAGATTGATTGGAAAAATGTGATTGAATGAAAGAGTTATATTTTGTCTCACCCTACAGAATAAGTCTAAGAACAATACATTTTCAATATGGTAGTGCTGGTAAAAAAGATGTTGCTGGTAAAAGGTTCATTCTCAAAATAACTTCTGGTGAAATAAACGGAAGGGGAACAAGTGATAGTAATACCGAATAAGTGATGTTTGATGAGGAACAGGAACTACTCAAAAGTGTCTATGAGAGAAAGAAGGAACTACTTGATTCAAATAGATGGGAAATAACAGAGAAACATTCTACGACCCAACCATCATTTATCCAAAATGATTTGATTGATGGGAAAATAACAAATGATACTTGGTGGGAAAATTGAAAATGAGAAATAAGAGAACTATTATCATCATAGGTTCAGTTCTCGTAATAATGTATCTATTCTCACATCTACAATATTACCTATAAATGGAACAATATGGTAAAACAGAGTGGGGTGTCTTTATATCAGTTCAAACATTTTCGTAGGGAACCCATACTACCCTGTAGTGACCCCCAATAATATGGAACGATTAGTTTTCCACAATTATGTTTACCGACTTCTTAAAGATACTTCTTTTGATTCTTTGGAATTATCCCATTCCACCAAGTTTTAGAATTCCCAAACTCATCACACTGAAAACTAAAATTAGTCCAACCCATGTACCAAAATCTCCTTCTGGTGGTTTTGATTAATTCGATTCTGTATGTATTGGGTATCCCCATTCGTATTGATGTTTTTGGGTTCTTGCCCTTCCACCGTATCAAGATTAAGAATTTGTTTAATTGTTAATCCTCTATATCTTGGTGTTGGTAAAACCATCTCTTGGTTTCTTAAAATTCTTGATATTAACCCTTCTTTATTCATTTTATCTCTTTCTTTCTGGAAGATTTCTAAAATATCTTATCCATTCAGAGTTCATACCATTCTCTTATTTTGATTCTTTTTGACTGAAACCGATTGACCCTTGAATACTCTTATTCCTTCTACACTTCTCTGAACAATAAATCATATTATCCCATTCCACTTTCCACTTCTTCCCCGACCAAATATTAAATTTTCAACAGAACATTTTTGAATCATTGCTAAGGGTAAATAATCCAACAATACTCAGTTTAAATATGTGAACAAATAACAAATAAGTAAATAGTTTCAACATTGATTAAGTGAAGAACCAGAATATTATAAATAGTTCTGAGTCTTGTTTTAGAAAGGTATATGGACAGTAAGGATTAAGTGATTCCTAAAAAGGTTCAAACGAAGTTTGACTTTCCCGAAGGGAAAGATGATGAGAACTAAGTGGGTTACCCAAAGGATAATTAGGTCAAGAATTCAAGAGAACCTATAAGTTTAGATTCAGTTATAGAGTTTATATAAATATAGATACCACTAAGAAATGAGTGAACACCAAACCAACTATTTTGTGCAGTTAACAAACACAGACTTCCTAAAGTTACTTCTTCAGACAGACCAAAAGTATCGAGACATATTTTGGGTTTACCAGATGAAAGAACATATTTCAAAGATGAGTTCCATTACTGGTTCACGTTTACTCAAGGAAGAAGAGTTGGTCAGAGATACCGAAAGGAATCTTGATTCAAACAAATTAATCACCGATAAGGACATAAATGTACTCCAGACAAGAAAAAGATCTAAAAGTAAGAAACACGACTTACTTCAAAAAATCCACAGAGAAACTACTTAAAATGAAAAGTGCAGAATTAGGAATATCTGCAAACTCTCTTAAAGAGTTTTGTTTACTAAGATATGTTCCTGAGATGCAAATGTGGAACTAGAGGACTTTCAATTCACCAAAGACCTAGAATCACAAATTAGGTATCTTTCTAGTCAAATGAAATCATCATCACAAGAGACTGTGGTGATGGTTCTCAGAAACCACTTCTGTCTTCCTGTTCCAGAGAAATGGAAAAAAGATAGTTGGATAACCAGTTCAGTAGATATTATTTATTAAACAGAGAAACTTCCTAAGAGAGTCTTGGTTGAAAGAAAAGTTTGCAACAGAATTGATGGATGTCCTATCGTGAATAATGTTTGTGTAGATTGTATTACTGTGAGGGATTAAGTGGGGAGTTGCTTGGAGTGTCTCTGACTCTGTGAAGAATTAAGTGGGAGTTACTTGGAGGGTGTCTGACTGTGAAGAATTAGTGGGGGTTACTTGGAGGAGATGATGGGGTTGGTCTTGTAGATTTGTTAATTCCCATGTTTATACATTATGGAATATTTGATTTTATAAGTTATAAGTCTTTCTGTACCCATATGTAACTTTCAATTTCAATTGCAGGAATAATTTCTAAAGGTTCACACTTTTCTTGAATAACATCTGGTTTTGAACCTACCCACATCTTTACATCACCAGTTTTATAAGAAAATTCACTATTATGGAATGGACATAATATAGTCTCTTTTTCAGTTAATTGTCCCAGGTCCAAGGGAAGATGCATATGTGGGCAAATGTTATTGATTGCATAAATACCATCTTTTCTGATCAAAATTATCTCTTCATTATTTGATTTATATTTTTTCTTTTCACCATCTTTTAATTCTGCACTTGGTAAGGTTCTTGTCCATTTCTTACCTTTAATAATTTTATGGGTAACATCACGAAAATCTTTTAAAACATCCTTTTTTATATTACTTACTTCATAAAGAGTAATTAAATTACTTGTACCTCGCAGTTTAAGACGTAAATGATTGTCTATCTCTAAATAATCCTTTACTTGGTTAAAAGCATTTTCAGAAATTAATAAACGAGTACCAGCATCTTTGTTTGTAGATTCTATTCTACTAGCAATATTAACTACATCACCAATAACAGTAAGTTTTTTGTCATCCCCAGATCCAATAGATCCTACAATAACTTCACCATTGTGTATTCCAATCCTAATATCAAATATTCTATCATATGCTTCCTTCAAGTATATTTTAAAATCATCCATTGCTTCCAACATTTGAATTCCGGTATTTACAGATCTTAGAATTTGTTGTCGAGATTCTTTTAAACCAAATATTGCCATTACTGCATCACCAATATAATTATTTACTTCACCACCGTTCTTAATTATTATTTCTCTCATTATTGAAAAATACCGATTTAGAATAAAAATCACATCATATGCAGATAAAGATTCTGAAAATGGTGTGAATCCTTTTATATCGCAAAACATGATTGTGAGATTTCTTACCGTACCAACTGAACTTGATTTTGTAGATGATAGTTGATTATTTAGAGTAAGATCACGTTTATCAAGTAGCAGTCTCCTGTATTTTACTTTACCACAGACTTTTGTTTGACAAGCAAGTCTGACTGTTTCAGGCAAATTAAGACGTTCAGCAATTTTAATCTCATCTTCAGTCCTCACAGAGCAATTTTCGATTCCTGAAATTACATTAATCCTACAAGTAGAACATTTCCCAACACCTCCACAAGCACTCAAATGTGGAATTTCTTTTCTTAATGATGCTGTAAGAATAGTTTCGTCCTGTGCTATTTCAATCTTTCTGTTGTCAGGTTGAATTTCAATTGTGTATTTTAGTGATTTATGAGAACCATCACAAAATGGAGGATTTTTACTTTTCTTACATCCGCAAAAATATACTTCTTCAGAATTTTGACAATCAAATTTATAGGGTGTCTTTTTTGTTTTATTGTGAGAACCGTCACAAAATGGTTGTTTGGCACTTTTTCCACAAGCACACCAAAAGTATGTTTCCCCATTTTTTACTGACTTTTTGAATGGTAAATTTTTATACATCTTAAATTTTATACTTTCAGTAAATTTAAGATGAGAACCATCACAAAATGGCGGGTTTTTCGTTTCTTTGCACCCACAAAAATATATTTCTTCATTTTTCAAGGATTCTAATTTTACCGGACTAAACTTAGTATTTTTGTGAGAACCGTCACAAAATGGTTGCTGGTCACTTTTCCCACAAGCACACCAAAAATACACTTTATTACTTTTTACTTTTATTGGTATTGGATTGTTAATTTTTTTCATTTCGGTTTACCATTTTGTCAAATCAAAAAACTATATATAACATCAATCGGTTTGATTTACAAGAACAGGGGGTTACTTTGAGTGTCTCTGACTAGTGAAGAATTAAGTGGGGGTTACTTGGAGATTGTCTGACTCTGTGAAGAGTTATTGGGGGTTACTCACAGGAGATGATGTGAAGGTCTTTGTTTGGTTTTAATTATTTATAGTTCGATTAATGGATTTTTTTAGTGATTTATCAGAAAAAGAATTTTCTAGATAAAATAAATATAAACCACACCCAATAATAATTAATATTCCTATCCAAGTATTTATTGTAGGGATATCATCCCAAATTAAATAACCTAGCATCATTGTGGGTATCAAACCAGAATATTCAAATGGAGTTATTCTGGATGGATTCCCTATTCTATAAGCATTTATTAAGAAAACAGTACCAATAAAACCGCACAATGCAGAAAGTAGCATTAACCCAATGTCTCCGGCATCAATAAAATTCCATGACCTTGATAAATAATTCATACTTACATTGGAATTAGTATAATATTTCCCATCTCCGACAATAAGACCTAAAACTCCAGAGATAATCAAAGAACCCAAACTTAGATAAAATATTTGTGCAAAAGAACTTTCAGTAGTTGAATATTTTTTGGTTAAAACCATAAATATTCCATAGAAGAGTGCACATAATACCGGTAATAAATTTATATAGTTAAATTCTTCGAAATTTGGGTTGGCAATAAAATAAACTCCACTAAATCCCAAAATTATTATAACCCAACGATCCAAATCAATCTTTTCCCCTAAAAGAAACATTGAAAGAATTGTTATAAAAAAAGGACTTACATAAAATAATGTCAAAGCATTTGCGACTGGCATCTGAGTCTGAGCGTAGTAAAACATTGTGAACCCTATAAAAAATATCAAGGGTCTAATAGTTGTCTTTATAGGGGTGGATATTGAAAGCAACTTAGTTTGTTTTGTTATATTTAGATATAATAATACAAACACTATTGTCATAATTGACCTAATAAAAAGTATTTGGAACAAATTCACTTTATCGGATAACAATTTTATGATTATATCTTGGAACGTAAAAATACACATCCCTATAACTAGATAATATATACCTGTTTTATTTGATTTCATCAGTTTATCAAAATTAAATAAAAATCAAATATTATCCAAAACTTTTAGAAAAATTTATAATGATATTTTCTAATCCATATTATTAGAATAATTAATGATTACTTAAGCTTGTAAATAATTGAAATAATGATATATAATCAATTATCTAGAAGGAGTTGATTCAGACATATTGATAATTTATGTGTTGATTGTCTGATTATGAAGAATTAGTGGATATTAGGCACAGGAGAAGAAAGAAGAAGTATTGAGATGAGAATGAGTAGAAGGTGTTTCACAGAGTTTCTTATAAGTGGTTTAGGAGAACACGAAATATAACAGAACTTGGTTTGGATTACAAGGAAGTGGTGATTTACGATATTGTGGATAATTGTAAGAAGGGTGTAAATATTTACAATAGATACTAATTTATTACTTTGGATGGTTTTTAAAGTGTCTTTCTGATTCACTCTCTATCTTTTGTGAATCCCGAAGAGAGGGATTCGAATCCACATTATCTTTTTGATTCCTTGATTATGCTAAAAT
>Ga0233426_10000861_pt1 | contig 30123 bp, 28 predicted proteins | sample SI_118_April2016_6_FD_179875 | JGI IMG/M metagenome (GOLD analysis project Ga0233426, IMG submission 179875) | Seawater microbial communities from Saanich Inlet, British Columbia, Canada - SI_118_April2016_10_MG | ecosystem: Environmental > Aquatic > Marine > Inlet | place: Canada: British... | reverse complement strand
AAGTATGAGTTCTTACTGAATTTGGTATGGATGTTGATATAAATTTAAATATCTTTGGTAAAATTCACAAAAAATTCTCGTTAGTTATTGAAAGACTTTGAGATTTCTTAGTAGATCTGTCTGAAAACTATAAAAAAATACCAGTTCCTTATGTTCATGGTGATACTATGACAGCAACAACAGCAGATAAAGCAGCATTTTTAAATAAATTTGCAGTTGTTCATGTTGAAGCAGGTATTAGAACATTTACTCCAAGTAAAGAATTCTATCATAATCTATTTCTAGATTACGATAAATGAGATTTTAATTGGAAGGATTATTATAAATCATTAAAAGATTTTGATTTATACGAACAGGGAAGTATAGAACCATATCCAGAACAATTTGATACAAGATGAATTGAGGCTAGTACAGGTTTATTTGCAGTACCTGTTGATCTGTATAAAAAGACACTTAAAAATGAATGATTTCCAAAAGAACACATAAAAGTTGTCTGAAACACTATTGTAGATGCTATTGAAATATCTAAAACTAAAGTAATTAATTCTAGGGCATTTGAAAAATATCCTAACATGAAATGACAAGATTTCTTGTTTATAACTATTCATAGAAGAGAAAATACAGAAAAAAAAGAAAGATTTTTAGCAATTTATTACTGAATTAAAAAATTAATCGAATCTTGAGTATATGTATGTTTCTTATGATTATATGCATCTGAATTTGCTATAGATAAATATGGATTAAGAGATGATATTGAAGAATTGAAGAAGAAATACTCTAAGAATTTTGCATATTGACCTGCTTTAGCTCATCATGCTGAAGTTATTGATATGATATCACAAGCTTGAGCTGTTGTAACTGATAGTGGATCAATGCAAGAAGAAGCTAATATTGTAGGTGTTCCTTGTGTTACTGTAAGATTTGGTTCAGATAGAACTGAAACTATTCTAGCTGGAACTAATATTATAGCCCCACCAATAAATTCAAATCTTATATTTGATATTGTAAAATGAGCAATTTGAAATAAAAAAATGATCAATAAAGATCATTTATATTGATCGAATGTTTCAGCTAAAATAGTCGATGAAGTATTAGCAATGCTTAAAAAAGATGGAAAATTATTTAAATATGATGATGAAAGACTAGATTTAGAACAATATTTCAACTGGAAAATTTAAAAAATTCAGATTAAAAAAAGAATGAGATTATTCTCATTCTTTTTTTATGTTTAATGTATGATAGTAATCAATAAGTTTTTTGTGTAATATTTCATATATCTCAATTTTTTGAGATAAAATATTATCATTAATTAATTTTTCTTCTATTTTTATTATAGCATTTTCTACTTTATTGATTGTTTTTTGTATTACTTGAGCTTGTAGTTCAGTTGATAATTTTAAGAATTTTTCATTTTGAGAAATAAGTTTAATTTTTTCATCTATTCTAACTGATATAGATTCTTTTAAATGAACAGACATACGTTTTCTTTCTACTTGAATTCTTTCTTCAATGAGTGTAACTTTTCTACTTAATAATTTTTTATTTGATACTAATTTTCATTTTACGTCTATATCCTCTTTGATTATTTTAGCATCTCATTTTATGAATACTAAATAGTCTTGATATTGTGAAGGTTTAATGTATTGAATTAATGACTGATACAAATCTTTTTTTATAGTGAGTAATTTAATCTTTTCATCATAAATATCTTCTAGATTTTTTGCTTTATCTAAAAGTTGATTATTAATTTTAATATAATTTTCGTTATATCATGTTATAAGTTTTTCTATGTTATCTAGTTCGTATCAATTAATATTAGTACGGAAATAATCGTTTTTAACTAAATAAGATACAAAATTATTATTTTGTGTTAATATAGTGAACTGATTATTTAATGTATTTCTATCAATATGTAATTTTTCAATATCTTGTTTAATTTCTTTGATACTTTTATTTTCAAGAGTAACTCACGTTTGAGCTTGTGCTGTAAAAATATTTAGTATAGAAAACATACTTATAACTAGTAATATGATTTTATTCATAGTAATTAATTATACATAAATGAAACTAGAGAATCCTGTAAAAAAGTGTTTTGGCTTTAACCTTTCTATATTGATTCTCTAATTCATTTTAATTATAATGCAATTTATGATTTATCAAAACTTCTAATGTGAAACTTTTGTGAAGACTATATTATTACTTTAAAACTGAAACCTTTTCATGTATCTGATTTAATTTCAAACCTCCAATCATGTGAATCTATAATCTTTTTTGTAATACTAAGACCTACTCAAATCCCTCTTTGTTCGACGTCTCAAGATTTTTCTATATTACCTTGATAGAATTTTTCTGTTAAAAATGGAATTTCACTAACTTTTATTCATTTTCAATCATCTGAGAAATCTATATATGATTTAGTTATATTTATTTTTAATATTGTTTTTTTACCAGAATATTTCAAGAAATTTCAAATTAAATTATGCACCAATTGAGTAAATAAACTTTTATCTACACTTATAAGTTGATTAATATCTCAATTAACTTTTATTCTTTGTTTATTCTCTTTGAGTCTTTTTTTGTGTGTTTCAACTACTGATGTCACTACATCATAAATAATTACATCTTCTTTATCTAATTCAAGTTTTTCTCTCTCCAATTTATCGTATTCCATAACCTTATTTACCATTGCAATAAGTCTCTTCATCTCATCAGTTATTGAATTCAGGTTTTTTTGATTCAATTTTATTACACCATCTGAAATTCATTCTAAATAACACTGTATCGATGTAATAGGGGTTTTTAATTCATGTGATATATCTGCTAATAATCTTCAACGAATTTTTTCTTGTAAATGTAATTTATTATTAAGACTATTTATTGCATTAATAAGTAATCATATTTCATCGTTTTTATTATAATATTCTATTTCATTAAAATCGTCTCAAGTTTTAGTTTTTTTAATACTATCTGTTGCATTTTTTATAGGTAGAATTGTTCTTTTTACGAATACCAGCATTCATATAACAATTACTATGATAGCAAATAGATTTGTAAACATTATGGAAACGGTCAACTTGTTTATAAATCTATATTCAGGGGAATTTTTATTCCTAATAGATTCTAATACTTTAGAAAAATTATCTGTAGGTATAATTTTTTCTATGTACTTAGGTGCTACTTGGTTTTTTACTAAAAAATCAATAACTAGATCTATATTCTTTTCATTATTTGGAATCACTCAATCATTATTTTCAAATAATTCATATATTTCAATCTCTGTATCTGAAAAAATACTTCAAATTTCATCTAATGTTTGTTGTTCGATTATCTTGTTAATATATGTTACAGTTATTTCTTCATTTGTACTTACTTTTTCAGTAAAATATACTTTCAAAAAAGATGTATAAAATACATAGAATGCTATTATATTAATAGCAGCTATGAAAATTATACTAAACACTAATGATATTATGAATTTATTTGCGATAGTCATAGTTTTATTTATTGAGTCTATATCATTCTCATCTAACTGTGAGAATAAGATCTTTTTCGTCTAATTTTTTTCTAAGATTTTTAATATGTGTATCAATAGTTCTATCATATAAATACTTATCATATCAAATAACTTCAGTCATTAAAGTTTCTCTTTTGACAATTTTTCAGTTTTCTTGGAAAATCTTTTTAAGGATATCAAATTCGTTTCATGTAAGTGTTATTAGATTTCAAGACTTATGAACTTGTTTTTTATCAGCATCTATAATAATATCATTAAAAATAATATTATTATCACTAATATTTTTAGTATCTGCTGAGAATCTTCTTAATATTGTGTTTATTCTAGCTAATAATTCTCTAGGAGAAAAAGGCTTTGCAATATAGTCATCAGCTCAAATTTCAAGACCAGTAATTCTATCAAGTTCTCAAGAACGAGCAGTTAACATTACAACAGGTATTTGAGAGTAAGTCCTTAATTCTTTACATATTTCGATACCATCTTTTCAAGGTAAATTAATATCTAGTATTACTATATTTGGAATTAATTCGTTAATTACTTTAAGAGCATTATTTCATTCATCATGTAAAAAAACTTCAAAATTTGAATTTTCTAAGTATAATTTTAATGAAGTAGAAATCCCTCTATCATCTTCTATTATCAATATCTTTTGCATATTCATTTACATTCATTATAATATTTATAGTCTTATATTACTGGTAAATGCTTTTTTTCAAATTAAATTTGCATTTTAATAAAAAGGTAATAGAATACCGCACGTAGAAAATCTGCTCTTTATAATATTAACAAACTGATTATGTCTTTTGCACCAAAAAAGAAACATTCAAAATCAAGATCTAAAACTAGAACAACTAACTGGATTAAACAAACAGCTAAAAAATTAAAAGACAGAGTTTGTCTTAATAAAGAAAAAAATGGTCTAGCTCATTACATGGCTGAAGACGGTACTTACAACGGTAGACAAGTAGTTGAAGTTAAAACTAAAAAAACTACTAGAGTTTAATTAAATAGCATAAAATTATTTATGCTTTTTTTAGTGCGAATAATTACATAAATACTACAATGATCAAATTAAATAGAAAGAAAACAAGAAAATTGTTATTTCAAAAAATTTATGCAATGTCATTTTGAGATTTTAATAATGATTTATTTGATGAATCATTTTATGAAGGAGTATTTGATTTTGATATGGATAAGGTTTATTACACAGAAATGTCTGATATAATAATTAGAAATGAAAAGTTCTTTATTCAAATTTTAGAAAAATATGCACCGAAATTCAAAATATCTCAAATGAATACAATGTATGTGCTTCCAGTATATATTGGATTAGCTGAAATTTTTTACTTAACGGAAGAAATACCTATAAAAGTATCTATGAATGAGTCTATTGAAATAGCAAAAGCTTTTTGAGATGATTCAGCAAAAAAAATTGTAAACTGAGTATTAAACAATGTTTATAAAAACTATGATGAATTAAAAGAACTCAGTAAAAATCCTACTGAAAATACAGATTTTTCAATTTTCAAAAAAACCTCTTAAATAAGAGGTTTTTTTCTTTACTTTTTTTTGAAAAAACGTATAAATAGTCTATATTTTATCAAATAAATAAAAAAATTTTGGTTGTTGTTGAAAAAGCTGTAGATAGTAAAATTATTCAAGATAAGATTACATCTTTATTAGAAAAATTAGAAATACCTTACAAAAATATATCACACTATGTTTTAGCATTTATTCATAGATCTATAGTAAATGAAAGGCAAGATTTTACACCTGAACATAATGAAAGATTAGAATTTTTAGGAGATGCAGTTTTAGAATTAGCAATTACTAATAATCTTTTTATACAATATCCTGAAAAAACTGAATGAGAATTAACTGATATCAGAAGTGCACTTGTTAGAGGAACAAATTTAGCATCAGTAGCTAAAAACTTAGAATTACCAGAATACCTATTATTAGGTAAATGAGAAGAAATGTCAGGATGAAGAGATAATGATTATTTATTAGCAAATGTTGTTGAAGCGATACTTTGAGCTATATATTTAGATTTATGAATATCTAAAGCAACAGATTTTGTTAATAAATACATTTACATTACTCTAGATGATATTTTAAAAAATAATAAAACAAAAGATTATAAAACAATTGTTCAAGAATATTCTCAAGCTAAATTTGAAATAACACCAACATACAAAGTTCATTGAGAATCATGACCAGATCATGATAAGATATTTGAAGTTTGAATTTATCTTTGAGATAAATTAACTGGAATATGAACAGGATGAAGCAAGAAAAAAGCACAAGAGAGTGCAGCTCTTGATTGATATACTAAATTAATAAATTAATAATAGATGCTTTAATTATCTATTATTACATCTTTCAACAATACTACAATAGGTAATACTTATTTATTTCATAAAAATAATATAATGAATTTCATTATGCCAATTTTCATATTTTTCACTTTAATAAAATATATTATTTTTGCTGATATAATATTGTCATGGTTGCAAATATTTTGATTAAAAATGAGACCTCAATTTTTAGCAGGAATAATTGATCCAATGTATGAGAGTATAAAAAAATATATTCCAACAACTATATGACCTATAGATTTTACTCCTATAGTTATCCTTATTCTTATTTCATTTATTTTATGATTTGTAGAGATATTTTTTCCTGGAAGTCACTCTACTTTTAACTCTTACTTTCAATAATCTATATGAAAAAACCTGTTGATTATAAACTATTTTTTACCGTCTTGGTCTTAGTTATATTTGGAATGATAATGATTTCATCTGTATCTGTATATAGTTCATTTCGTGTTACATCATCTATGGTTGCAAACTGATATATACAAGAAGCATATAATCACTTTTATGTACTGAGAAATATTGCGCATGTTGTAGTTTGAATGTTAACTTTATTAGTTGTAGTAAAAATTCACTATAGTTTTATAGAAAAATATTCAAAACAAATATTTTGAATTGCATTATTTTTACTTGTTGTTGTTCTAACAGTTTGAACTAGTTTATGATGAGCTAGATGATGGTTATCTATACCATGAATACCATTTACTATCCAACCAACAGAATTTTTAAAAATATCTGTTATTATATTTTTAGCAGCATTTTTCAAAAAATATAAATGATATTTACAAAGTTTTCAAAATTGATTTATACCATTCATATGAATAATATGAATTATTGTATTATTAGTATGATTGCAGCCAGACTTCTGAACTATTTTAGTTATAGTACCAGTTGCTGTAATAATGTTTTTCTATGCATGAGCAAATATAAAACACTTATTTATTACAACATTTTTATGAGTATTTTTAGCAACTAGTATTTATACAATTTGAGACTATGACAAAGAAACTTGAATACCAACTAATAAGTTATGATATATCACTCAAAGAATTGATACTTTTGTGTGAGATAATAAAGATTTATATACAAAAGTAGCATTAAAAGATAGTAGAAAAGATCAAATCAGAAATTCCCTTATTACTATTTGAAGTTGAGGTTTTGATTGATTAGGTTTCTGAAAATCTATTCAAAAATATTGATATTTGCCAGAAGTACAGTGAGATTTTATATTCTCAGTAATAGTAGAAGAATTATGATTTATGTGAGGTTTATTAATATTAATATTCTACTTACATATTTGATACAGATGATTTTATATTGCGTCTCGTGTCACTGATTTATTTGCAAAATATGCTGCTGTATGAATATCAACACGGATTATGTTACAAGCTTTTATTAATATCTGAGTTAATTTAAACGTAATGCCACTAACAGGTATTACACTTCCTTTTATTAGTTATGGTTGAAGTTCATTACTATCACTAATGATAGCACTTTGAATATTACTAAATATTTCACGTTATATGGAAGAAAAATCAAAATATTCAAGAAAAACAAGAAAAAAATATATGTTTTAATACACTTTTATGACTAATAAATTAACAGATTACCGATCAATCAATCTTTTGATATCAAATATGTCATATAGAACTTGAAAAATAATTACAAACATATTTTTAAATATATTTTTATGGAAAGTAACTAATGATATACAGGTAATTGCATTATATAATATTGCAGTACTAATTATGCATATAATTTCATATACAATATCATCATATTATATTAAAAATTGATTCAGAAGTTTATTCAGTATAATTTCATTAATATGATACATATGAATATATTTCATATTAATTTACTTTTGAGAAACTATTACTAACTACTATATATTTATTGGTATATTTGTATGATTATTTAATGGAATGTATTGGTCAGTCTACAATATAAACGAATTTGACTTCACTAATCCAAAAAATAGATGAAACTTTCAATGACTGAAAAAGTCTATAAAAAATATCATTTCTATAGTAATTCCTGCATTAGTTTGAATATTAATCTGAATTAATTATTCTAATAATGGATATAATTTTGCATACTCTCTTGGTATAATATTTTTTATAATATCGGCTATCTATTCTATAAACAGAATAGATTATAATAGTTGAAAATATGAATTATCAAAAACACTAAAAATTATATGAAGAAATAAAAATTTATTAAAATTTTTACTAAATACATTTTTAATAGGATTTTCATTATCATGAGTACTTATTAGTACTATACTTCCATTGATATTATTTACACAATGAATCAATGAAATAAAGCTAGGTTTTTTAATAAGTATTTTTAATATATTATCTATATTATTATCCTATTTATTTTGAAAATTTATTCATTATAAAAGTTATAAAAATATTTATATAATTTCATGTGTATTTTATATAACACTTGTAGCTATCCTGTTAATCTTTCCTTTACCATGGTATGTTGTTTTATTTAGTACATTAATTAATTTACTATATACCTTTATATGAATACCTCAGTCTGTTTATGGTTCAAATATTCTTCATGAAATTAAGGAATATTCAAGTATTAAATCAGAATTTATTAATATAAGGGAAGTCTGTTCAATACTATGACTGCTTATGTCATATATTTGTATATATACTATATGAGATTTTACAATATATTGAATAATACTTTTATTTAGTATAATGTCATTGTTTATGTTGATATCTTTATTTTTATTCAAATCAATTACTATTAAAACTGATTATTAATTATGACTATTACTCCTGCTATGCAGCAATTCTATGATCTAAAAGATCAAGTACCAGACTCTCTATTATTTTTTAGGATGGGTGATTTTTATGAGTTATTTTGAGAAGATGCTCATATTGCACATAGAGTTTTAGGTATTTCTGTTACAACTAGAAATAAAAATGCTGATAATCCAGTTCCGTTAGCAGGTATACCATATCACGCTAAATCAAAATATTTACCTCAATTAGTAGCAGCAGGTTATAAAGTAGCAATTGCTGAGCAGGTATCAGATCCAAAATTGAAAGGAATAGTTAAAAGAGAAATTGTAAGAATAGTTACACCATCTACTCTAGAACTTGAATGAGAAGAATATTCTAATATATGAAGTTCTAATATACTTGTTTCAATTACAGAAGATAATTGAGGATTTTGATTAAGTTATTTAGATATAAATTCTAATAAATGGTTTGCCTGAGAATTTCATAATTTTGAACAACTAAAAACTGAATTATATAAAATATCACCTAAAGAAGTTATTCTTGAAAAATCTCTTTTTTCTCATCAAGAAATAAAAGAAGTACTAGAAAAAAAATATGGACTCAATATATATTATTTCGAAAATACAAAAAAAACAAAACAAATATTATGTAATCATTTCTGAGTAACTAACTTGATCTGATTTTGATTAGAAAACAAAGATAAATCAATCTCTGCATCTGTTTTATTATTAAAATACCTCTCACATAATCAAAAAACAGATTTAAAATTTTTGCAAACTATTTCATTTATGAGTTTTGACTTATATATGAATTTAGATGAATCTACTATTTTTAGTTTAGATCTACTATATAATCTTTCTACTAAATCTGCAACTCTATGAACTTTATTTTGAGTACTTAATAAAACAAAAACCTGAGCATGAAATAGAATGCTTCGTGAACAAATTATTAAACCATTACAAGATTTAGATCAAATAATAGAAAGACATAAGTTTATAGCAGAATTTTATAAAAATAAAATTTTATTAGATGAGATTCGTGAAAAATTATGATATGTTGCTGATATAGATTCTATCTTGAACCGTGTTGCATTAAATAGAACAAATCCAAGAGACTTACTTAATTTAAAGCGCTCACTTCAATCAATACTTGAAGTTACTGATATTATTAACCAAAAGGGAAGTAATACACTTAAAAAGATAATAGAAGTTAAATAAATCAATATGATATACCACTTTACTGGAAATTCACATTATCTTGTTTCACAACATGTAATTGCTTGGAAGAAAAAATTCTCAGATAAATTCTGAGATTTTAACATGCTCCATATAAAAGATATTACGGAAACTGATAATAATTTTCTTTTAGAAAATCTAACTGCTATGTCTTTTTTACAAGAAAAAAAGTTAATAATCATAGACTTAGAATTATGAATAAAAGATGCTAAAAAAACTGAAAAAATAGATTTTATTTTAAAATTATTAGAAAATAATATTCCAGATGACAATATTGTATTAATTATTAGTATAGATCCAGATAAACGTTCAAAACAATATAAAACACTTAATAAACTAGCAGAAGTAAAAGAATTTATAATTAAAGATTCTTGAGATAGTTTTCAAATAGTAAAACAAAGGTTTAACTGAAAAATATCAGATTCTGCAATTCAAAAGCTCATTACTTATAAGTCTAATAATATAGATAAAATAGCTTCAGAAATAGAAAAGTTACTTATCACTATCGAATATATAGAAGTAAATCATATTATAGATAATATCTATCCTGAATTAGAAGAAAGTATATTTCAGTTTATTGATGATATACTTAATAAAAATATAATCTGAGCTAAAAATAAGTTAAATATTATACTAAATGACACCAGTATTTATGCATTTTGTAATAATTTATTAGCAAATTTAAGAACTAATATATTCATCTGAGAATTAAAATCACAAAAAAAATCACCTAATGAAATATCTCAAATATTAGATTTATGAAATAAAAAATTCTTGATAAATAAGAGTTATAGAATAAATTTTTCTTCATTAAAACAATTTTACCTAGATCTAATATCACTAGATAAAAAAATGAAATCATGAAAAATGATCGGAACCGAAGAAAAAGATTTTCAATTAGAATTTGAAAATATATTAGTTAAATTAAGTAAATAATATGAATAATTTATATAAAATTACAATAATTATAACACCTATAACATTAATAATAGCTTTTTGAATTGAATATTATATCGATTATAAATGTAATAGTATTATGATTACTAATACTTACGAAGAATTTACTCTCGAAAGGTGCATAAGACTACATAGCTATATTTTTTCAAATAGCATTTTTACGTACCTTTTGTATACATCGCATGTATTAGTATTATTATCAATTATCTGACTTATATCTGATTGAATAAGATTTATATGAAAAAAAATAATGAAACTAAAAAAGAACTAAAATTAAATTTTAGTTCTTTTTTAGTTTTTAGTTTCTAATTAGTCTTGTAAAGCTTCGAAAACTTCACCAGCTATTTTGATATTTGGAGTAAGAGTTCTTGCTCCTGGAGCCCATTTAGCTGGACACGCTACAGCTGGATTTTCTCTCATGAATTTAAGTGCTTCTAGTTTTCTGATAAGTTCATCAGAATTTCTCCCTAAAGGACCAGATGCAACTTCAATACTTCTACATACACCATCTGGATCAATAACGAATGTACCTCTTCCTGCAATACCAGATTGTTCATCTAAGATATTATATAGTTCAGAAAGTAATAATCCATGATCAGATAACATTTTATATTTGAAATTTTCCATTAGTTTTTCAGTTCTAGCCCAAGCCCTGTGTGAGAATACAGTATCAGTTGATGCTGCTAATATTTCAACTCCTAATTCTTCGAATTTAGCTGAAGCATCTGCCATATCTTTTAATTCAGTTGGACATACAAATGTAAAATCAGCTGGATAAAAGAATACAACATGCCATTTACCATTTAAATCATCTGATGACATTTTTGAATCTGTATCAGTTTTAGGGTCGTAATATGGTAATTCCCAAGTAGGTGCTTCAGTATCAATTTTAATTTGTTGAGGTAATCCGTAATCTTCCATCATATTGTTTTATATTAGAATATATATTGTGTAATAATCTTACACACATTGAAAGATTATTGATAATTTTAATTAAGTCAAATATAAATGAGAATTATTCTCATTTATATTTGACTTAATATTTATTTCATTATTATATTAATAACTTATATATAAAGTAACTAAATTTTTATGAAAACTCATTATTATACAAATGATATTATAGATATATGCACAGATAGACATATGACAGTAGATGATATTTTTATTATGTTACAAAAAAAATATTCAGATATTTGAAGATCATCAGTTTATAGAAACGTTGAACAATTATCTGACAAATGAGAATTAAATAAATTAGTTTGAATAGGGAAGAAAGCATACTTTGAAACAAATATATGAAATCATATTCATTTAGTCGATGAAAAAACTTGAGCTATAACAGACTTACCAATTGATTGTATTAACTTTGATAAATTACCTAAAAACTTCAGTATAAACAATACTGATATTAAACTGTTTTGAAATTTTTCATAAATAATTTAAAAATAAAAGAATAAAACCTTAAGGTTTTATTCTTTTATTTTTCTAATACTTCTAATTTTATTAATTTAGATGATTTATTTAATCAATAATCAATCGCTTCAACTTTAATTGTATGTATTCATAAATCTAAGTCTTTTGCTGACATTGGAACTATAAATTTATTTCAAGTAATTCAAATCTTAAATCTTTCATCATTAATATATATATTAATAGTTCTTATTGGTGATCTATCAGTTACTTCTCATCTAAGATTAAAATATCAATCTTTATATAATTTTAAACTTAAATCACTTGGATTTATGATTTTTATTTCAGGTTTAATTACATCTCTACCTAATATGTATATTTCAGTAGTTTCAGATTGAGAATAATATTCAGAATCAACAGCTCTAAATGTTATATCAGCTTTTTTATCTTCATATTCGAAAGGAAGTGTAATTACTCATTCATATATTCATTCATTCCTATTAGCAACTGCGATAGTATCTACTACTTTATTTTCTAATAGAACATCAATTTTAATAATTGGATTAGAACTTTTATATCAAAATTTAATTGTATTTAATCATACAACAAACACATCTCATTGTTTAGTAAGTGATTTAATTTTAATTTCAGATGGGATAGATGATCTTTCACATTCGACATCATCATAAGAAGTAATTAAATTAGAAATATTTCAGTATTTTTCTGAAGCTTTTCATGATTTAACCCATTGTTGGACAGGTTCTTCCCAACTAGAATTACCTGGTTGTAAAGAATTAAATTGTACTAATGTTACATTTCTTTTTGCAGCTTCTGGTGTTTTACTAGTTACCTTACCATTACATAATGCATCAATTTCTATAGTTTTAAAACTATAATCATATTTAGTAGGTTTATTTAAATATGATGATTTAACTATAAAACTATTTTCTCTATTTTCAGGACTTGGTAAGAAACCAGAAATTTCTGAAATACTTACTTCTTTAATTTCAGAAGGTTTCTTCCATTTACTAAGTGCTTTTCCTCTATGTAATACTTCCATGAAATTTTTCCATATTGGACCTGCTCATTCTAATCAATTTCATTTGAAATTTAATTTTTCTCAATCTGTATTTCAAGCCCATGTAACAGTTGTATAATCAGGTGTATATCAAACAGTCCATAAGTTAGCTGGATGAATTATTTTTTCTCAATTTTTAACAGATTGTTTTGTTGATGTACCTGTTTTAGCTGCAGCTGTTCTATTATTCAACGATAAGTAATTATTCCAAAAAACAGGTCTTGTTGAAGTATTACTTAATACGGAATTCATTAAATATGTTTGCCCTTTTGATATTACCTGATTACCTTCATTATTTTCGATTTCAAGTATTATATTTCATTTAGAATCTTCTATCTTTGTAATAGGTATAATCTCTTTTTTAATTCACATATTAGCAAAAACTGAGTATGAAGTCGCTAATTCTAATGGAGTCATTTCTCAAGTTCATAATGCCAAAGGTGCTCAGTATTGACCGTGATTTTTTAAAGATTCAGCTCAAATTGATCTCATAAAATTTACAATAGCTTTTTCTCATCAAGCAAGAAAGAACATTTTTATTGCTGGAATATTTCTACTATTATTTAATGCAGTTGAAAAATTCATTTTTCACATAAATTCTCCATCAAAATTCTGAGGTTCATAACCTGGAAATTTAGTTTTAACATCATAGATAGGTGTATGAGTACCGATTTCATTTTTAAATGTAGCTATTGAATATACAAATGGTTTAAATGTAGAACCTGGTTGTAATTTTGAAGTAATAATATTTACATTTCATTTATTTTCTTCATCAAAATAATCTTTTGATCAAACCATTGTTACTATATGACCATTACTATTATCAAGTGTTATCAAAGCCGCATTAGATGCATTAAATTTAGTTGTATTCAATTCAGCTTGTTTTGATACTATTTCTTCTGCTTTTTCTTGTAATTCATAATCAAGTGTAGTATAAATTTTTAATCCTCATTTACTTACTACATCTGCTCCATATTTTTCTTCAAGATATTCTTTTACGTAAAATACAAAATGCGGAGCTTTTATTTTTTCTTTTGATCTAGTAAATTTATATCAAATTCAATTTATTACAGCTTCTTTATATTGTTCGAAAGTGATATACTCGTCTTCTAACATTCTACCTAGAATGAAGTCTTTTCTTCAAGTCTGATATTCTATTATATTATCGTCTACTGAAATTTGAATAGCATTTAAGAAATTTAGTAAATGAGAATATTCTTGAATACTACATCATTGAGAATCAACTCTTTGATTTATCTTAAATTTAGTATCATCTAGATTACATATAAGGATTTTATTACTTTCCTTTAATGGACTTCATTTCATTTCAGATATATACTTTACCAATGGAGATAAAATTTCTTTATGAACTGCTTTATCTTTAGTTGTAACTATATTTATCTGTGATTCAGAATCATTATTTACCTTAATATAAGGGAATCAGATAAGTTTTTCAGGGTAATTATAAGGTGATAAACCTGTAGGTGTTTTTGGTAATGAGGCTAACATAGATGATTCTAAGATCCCTAAATCTCTTGCTGATTTTGCAAAAAATGTTTGAGCTGCTTGTTCTATACCAAATGCATTACTTCAGAATTCAATTTTATTGAGATATAATTCAATTATTTTTTCCTTTGATACTCAATTTGTTAATTGTATTGCAAGATAAATTTCTTTGATTTTTCTCTCAATACTTCTCTCATTCGTTATAATGGTATTCTTTATTAATTGTTGAGTTAATGTAGATGTACCTTTTATCTCGTTAGCTTGTCATGTGAAATAATAGAGTCCTGCTCTAGCAATTCAGACAAAATCAACTCATGGATTATTCCAAAAACGTTTATCTTCTCATGCAACAAGAGCATTAACCATATTTTTATTTATATCTTCAAATGAAATATATGTTCTTTTTTCCTTGAATATTTTATATAGTTCTATTCAATTTTTATCGTAAATTGTTGAAGCTTCTGCAAATTCAAGTTTTTCTAACTCTTGAGGTGATGGAAGATCAGTTAGATATTTTTTATACAATACTAGTCATAGTAAAAAACCTGAAATCATAAAAAATAAAAATAAATATACTAATACCTTGAAAATAGTTTTTCAAGGTAATTTCTTATAAGTATTATTTTTTTTCTTTGAATAATTCGATTGTAATCTGTTTTTTTTAATTGTTTTCTTTTTAAACATGTGAAATTTTAATAATTAAAAATCAAATATATTTTGTTTATCATTTAGATAATCTTCTCAAATAACTATTTCTATTTTTGTATCTGTTTGTTTAGAGTATTTTGGTAAATCAGTTTTGATAATTTTTCATTTAAAGAATACTTTTAGAAACTTAATAGTTTCAGAATCTTCATTAATGTTATTATAATAAATTACTGATTGTGGATAAACTGTTGGAGTATTTCATATTGAATTATATTTTGGAATATTAAATCAATAACGAACTATATCATTACTTAATGCTCATGCTAAATTACTTACTTTCAATGAATTAAATACATTAATTTTAGTATTCTCCAAGAAAAATTCTTGATGATTATATATTCTATTTGAATATTTTTGAAATAATTCATAATTACTTAAATTATCTTTATATGTTCATTCCATCAATAATACAGACTGTCCATCATATAATGCTCTTTCTGGAATATATAAGAATCATCATTTCTCACAAGTATTACTACCATAGAAGCAAGAATCATTTACATTATAAGAAAGCATTTTTAATTTATCAGTGTTTTTCATTACAGGGAAGAAATCTAATAAATCAGTGATTCAGATATTTGTATAAATATATTCATTATATATTCAATAAAATTCTTTTATCTTTGAAACTGAAGTTAAATATTTCATTTCTACTATCTTTTTCTTAACACCTGATATTACCTGTTGTTGTCTAAGACTTCTATCAAAATCACTAGTAGAATGTCTACTTCTAGCATATTTCAAAGCGTTATCTCCATTAAAATTCCAAGTTCATTTACGGAATACTAATGTTCTATATCACCAGTTATCGTCAGGATATTGATCATCTACAAAATTATCTGGAACAGTTATTTCTATTCAACCAAGAGCATCAACAACTTTAGTGAATCAGTTAAAGTCAACATTTATGAAATAATCAACTTTTTCACCAGTTATTTTTGAAATTTTTTCTGATAAAGCATTCATTCACTTTTCTCTAGATTCAGTTTTATAATAATGCTTTGCATAAATTCAATTAATTTTTCATCATTTACCATCTTCATAATCAACATATAAGTCTCTAGGAATTGATACCATGCTTATTAGATGTTTTTCTTTATCTAAACTTGCTAATATTATCGTATCAGTTAAATCTGGTGCATCATGTGATCAACCTCATCTTCATACTAGTAATATATTTATTTTACCAGAGTCACGGATCTCTTTTCTCTTTTCTTCTTTTTTAACTTCTAATTTAACTATTTCTTCTTTTGATAGATTAGTTTCAGTGACATCGAATGATAAAAATTCTAGATTTTTTATCACGACAACACCAACTACGAATACTATACATATAGCTATAATTCCAATAAAACTACTGAAGATATTATTGCTTTTTTTTAAATTTTGTTTTTTAAAACTCATTTCTAATCTCTCTTAAATTATTATGTAAATTTATGGCAATATTTTATTGAAAAAAACATATAATACAAACACAAAATTCATAAAGTTTGATATATCAAATATTAAAAAAAACTATCTAATCCTAAGCAAGATTAAATAGCTTTTTTAGTTAATACTTTATAGTTCGATTCAAACATATTTTACGCTAAAATATTTCCTATAAATATAATAAAATAATACTCCAGCTATAGCTCATGTAAAATGACCAACCAAACTAATTCAAGGAGTAAATCATACTCATATATTGATTATAAGAGCTGATATTCATCATTTATACTCTATATCATTTTTATAATACAATTCTAAAGTATAATAACTCAGTAATGCCATAGCAAATCAACTTATTCATACAGTATTTCAGTCTGTGAATAGTGTTAAACTTATTCATATGAATACAGATGAAAATATAAAAAATATTATATATTTCTGAATTCATAAAATTTTTTCCACAATATTTCAAAATAAATATATAAACAAAGCATTAAATATAAAATGAAAAATTGATCAATGAATAAATTGTGATGAAAATAATTGAATAATATATGTTCAATACGATCATCTTTCCAAAAAAAATGTATTCATTCACAATATATATAAATGAGGGAAATTTAAAACTACTAATGTAGTAAATAAACATATTACTATTAATGTATTTGAAGCGCTGTAAGTATTTTGATTACTAAATCTCATATTATTATTTTAATAGATACTATTTATTAATTCTATCTTTACTTAAGTGTACGTAGAAATATATTCAAATAATGACCATAGGAATACTTAATAGACTTCACATTGAAAATACACTAAAGACATATCATATATGCACATCAGGTTGACGGAAAAATAATTCAACTATAAATCTAAGCACTCCATATCAAATTAAGAAAACTGATGCAACTTGTCCATTATATTTTTTATTTTTATACAAATATAAAAGTATTATTCATAATATAAGTCATTCTAGAAGTGATTCGAGTAATGTTGAAGGGAAGTATCATATTCAATCAATCATTATTGATAAGTATCCATTATATCCAGCATATCCTAATAATTCATTATTAGCATAATTTCATAATCTTCATAAACCAAGACCTATTGGTAAAATTGCACATACCTCATCAGCAACTTTATAAAAATTGAGTTTATTTCTACGTGAGAATAATATCATAGCAAACACAACTCATAGAACTCATCAATGGAAACTCATACCTCATTCCCAAAATTTAAGCACATCTCAGAGATTATTTAAATAATGATTAAAATTATAGAATACAACATATCAAAACCTTCATCATAAGATAACACCTAAAAATACATACAAAAATAAATTATCTAATTGAAGCTCAGTAAACTGGTTTCTTTTTTTTAGAACCCAAAAACCAATTAGAAATGACAAAGCATACATTAAGCCATAAAAACTAGGAGATACATGTAATCAGAACAGTTCTATATCAAATAAAGTCATATTAATCATTAATAATTAAGATTGTAAAGTGTGTTAATTATTACCTTAGAATAGACGATAATTAAATATAATATTGAATATATATTAAAAAACATATTGATAATTTGACAATAGTTATTATCTGTGTGATAATAAATGTACAAAAGTAATTTATGTGTACAAACTATTAAAAGTCAACCCGTAATATAAATCTAATATTTCATCTATTATATAGATAAACTGAATTATATAAAAAGACTTTTAACAAATTATTTTAAAAATAAAGTTATTATGAAAATGAGAAATACATTTAAGAAAATTGCTCAAGCTTGAGTATTAGGTATATTTACATTAACAAATGTAGTACCAACCGTTTCTATTGCAGAAGCAGCAACGACAAGTAAAATCGTATACCCACTTCAAGAAATCTCTAAATTAGAATGTAGATTTCAAGATTTCGATACACTTAGCAGTAATTGTAAACAAGACTTACCAATACTAAAAACAAAAGATTATAAAAAATATGCTACTCAAAATGGTGGTTATAACGATTATACAAGACTATATACTGTCCTATGGGGATCAAGTTATAAATATGGTTGGGATGTAGGTAATGGAGGTCATATAGGTACCGATATTGCAACAGCAAAAGGAACACCTATATATTCTATTGCTGATGGTACTGTAATTCATTCAAAAACAGATGTAGCATTAGGTAAAATGGTTTCGATTGAACATTATATTAATGGTAAAAAAATCGTATCAAACTATGCTCATATGTCTAAGATAATTGCTATAAAGGGACAAAAAGTAAGAGCTGGTCAAGAAATTGGTAAAGTAGGTTCTACTGGTAATTCTACTGGTAATCATCTACATTTTCAAATTGATTTAGATACAGTCTTTCATCCATATTACTATAGTTATAAAACATGTCCATACAGTTATTATAAAATTTCTGAATCTGATATATGTTTTGATGAATTAGAACAAAATACTATAGATCCATTATTATTTTTCGAAACAAACGGTTCTGTTTTAAACAATATTACAGTTTCTAAAAAAAGTTCTAATACTACGAATAAAACCCCTTCAGATCCAATGGATATATTTAATAAAACTGTATATGTTTGATATTCTACATCTGATATAAAACAAGTTCAAGAAATATATAAAAAATTAGGTGTATATAAATGATCAATTAATGGTAAATACGAATCTATAGAAGATGAAATAATTGCCTATCAAATATCTACATGAGTAATTGAAAATAAAAAATCATTAGGAGCTGGTTGGTTTGGGCCAAAAACTAGAACTCAAACAAAAAAAGATTATAAAACATACTTAGCAAACTGAGGTAAACCAGTAATTTCAGATACAGAAGAAAATGAAAAAACTTATATCACATCGACTAATTCTACTAAAACTGTTAAAATTTCAAAAAAATCTCTAATAACAAGAGAAGAAATAGAAGCAAGGGAAGTAAAAGATTTTCTTAAAAAATATAATGTTTCTCTAAATTTTGCAGAAGTATGAGGGAATGTTAAAGTAGGTAAAACTATTAAAATGAACCTTTCTATTACTAATAAAAAAGGGAAAGCATTTAAAGGGAATATGCCTTGAGGGATGACATTTATGGCAGATGATTCTAAAGTACAAGTTTTTCCTAAAAAATTATTTTATTTTACTGATGGTAAAAGAGATATATTCATAAAAGGTTTAAAAGAAGGAAATATCACTATAAGTGTTAAGGTTTGAGGATCAATTATTAAAAGAATTCCAATTAAAGTATACCAAGATGGTAAAGTAATTTATCCTGAAAAAGCAGTCATTTTAGCAAATAAAACTCCAGTTATTGGTGAATCCAATACTGCAGTAGTATTATTAAAAGATGGAAATGGTAAAAAACTTATTAATCTAGAATATGGTTCTAGATATAAAATAAATACTAATAATGGTACTAAAATTTGTTTAAAACAAGGTTCTATTAACAATCTTTCTAAAATATATAAAGCTACATGTAGTGATTCTGATTATAAAGATAATGTTACATTTACGTATAATGAAACAGTTTCATGAATAGTAGTATTTGATTATAAATCTACTTCAAAAAATACTAAATTAGAAATAGTGAACACTTATAATAATAAAGTATTAGCATCTCAAAAATTAAATATTAAAGATCCTAAAGGTTTAAAAAGTAATTATGTTTATAAAAACGACGTAATTTCACTCTTATCTCAATGAGTAGCTAACTGAGTAAATAAAGGTTATTTCTTAGAAGATAGAGAAATTACACAAAAAGATGCATTAGCTTGGATTGAAAATGCATTAAATGAATCTAAAGAAAATGCAGCCAATCTATCAACAAGTAATACAATTGATAACAATTTAAATCAAGTTAAAACACTTATATCTCATACAAAAAAATACGATAAATTATCTAGAAAACAATTTTTAGATCTTACATATAAATTTCTAGTATTTGATACAAATGTAAATGTGAAAATTAAAAATTATAAAGATTTAGATGGAACAGAAAATCTTAAAGCAAGTTATGTATTAAATAACACAACTTGGAAAGATAAATTTGGTGATAACTACTATCAACCAAAAAATAACGTAACAAGAGGGGAAGCAGCGTTTATTATAAACAATGTACTGAATCAAAATAAAAACGTATTTCTAACACTTAGATAATACAAAATAAATACTAAAATGAGAATAGATAATGAATATTTATTCTCTTACAAAAACAAAAATAAATTTAATAAATAAAAATAAAATTATGACATTAAGTAATATACCTGAAATAAAATTTGAAAACACTGATACAGTAAAAATACAATCAGAAGCTGTATCTTTAAAACAAAAGTTAGAAGAATCTAGTGATTTTTATAAAATTGGTTTTGATGCTCCTGATAAAGTAATTAATGAATACCAAATTGGGATGTTAGAATTAGTTAATGCAACATTAAATCAATCTCATGAGAATGAAAATCAATTAAGTAACTCTATTATGATGTCAGCTATTAAAGATGACTTAACAATAAGATCTTACAATAGTCTTATTTGAGAGGTTAATAATCAAATGTCTCAATTATAATAAAAAGTTATAATAATTTTCATTTAAAATAAACGAAAACACATCCTTGCGGGAGGATGTGTTTTTTTGTGATTGTAATTAGTATGAGAAACTTGATTTAATTATTTTTTTTAGTATATTTATAATGTAAATTTACTAATTGTAAAATCATTACTTATGACACAAAATCATTCTACTCCAAAGGAATATGTTACACTAAATACTTCATTATCAAGTGCAGATATATTAAAGCGTATGAAAAGACAAACATACCTCTTTATTGATGATAAAACTCTGGTAAATAATAGCCCTAGAGTATTAATAAATATCCTTACGTGACCACAATATTTATGAAAAATAGAAGACATAAATCAAAAAACATTAAATAAAATATCTGGTTCATTAACTAATTTTAAAGAATTTAAAAAAACTATTTATGTTTTACCAAAAGAAATTTTTCTTCTAATTGAGGACGAATTTTTAGAGATAGTAGGTGAATTAGGGTTTAAAAATAAAATAGATCAAGTAGATTATGAATACTTAAAGGAATACTTTAAAATAACTCAAGAAACGATAGATAATCATATTGAAAAATATGGAATTAATAAAATTCGTTCAGATATAGCAATAAATATTGCGGAAACTTTAAGAAAAGAGGATGAAGCAATTAAACCATACGAATTATTAAAAAAGTATTGAAAAGTACATATAAAAATAAGAGGAAATGAATCAGATGCAGAATATAATAAATTAGTAACTGAGTATATATCTAAAACTGAGAATTACATTAAAATTAACGAACTCTATTCTTTAGAAAAAGATAAAAAGAGAATTCTGAATTATTTCAAAATTCTCACACAATTCAACGAAGATTTATTTTACAATAATGCAATTATTAATGAAAATTGAAGTTTTAGCGTTTCAAAAGATTTACTTGAAATGATTAGAATTTATATGGAAATAACTGCATTAACTAAAGAAGATTTTCATAACCAAGCAACTGAACATGGAATCAATGCAGATATATTTATGAAATATATATTTACAGATCAATCAGCTGTTTTAGTTAAAGATATACCAGTATTTTGAAAAAAAAAGAAAACATATACATTAAATCCAGTATTATTTAATAAAGTTAATAATAAATTGATATGAGAATAAGTCCATTAAATAATAAAATGACGACCCTATGAGTTGAATTACAACCTGAGGAGTACTCAAGTAGTAAAATTGTAGCAACAAGATTGAATGAAATAATAGTAGTATACGGTAATATATTATTGAATTCAATACCTGAGGATGCAATTAAAAAAATAAAATCAGCAATAAATCCAGATAATTTTTCAAAAAAATATGAACCTCAAGTTTTTGTTGCATTAGAAAAATTTGAAAAAGAAAAATTAGATTTCTTTAAAGAAGATATTATTACATGATTAAAGTTAGTGATTAATAGATCTACTGATACTAAACTAATTAATAGGGCAATTAAAATATTATCAGAATCATATTCAATCAGTTATAATATAAATAATACTTTAGAGGATATTAATATAAAATTAAACAAAACACTCAGTTATCAAGAAAAAAGAGATGAATTATGTGATTTAGTTTATTTTAATTTGGAATCAAATTCTCTTACAAATAATAATTTTAAACAAGTTATAATTAATGATTTATTAAAAATAACAAAAAATATAAATTGAAAAAAAATAAAAATTACTAATCTTGATCTCATAAAGATATTAAAAGATATTTACAATGAAAATCCTGAGTTCTTATCAAAAAATTTCATAGAAAAGAAAAAAGGATTTAGTATATCTAAAGATTTAGAAATACTAATTAATGATTATGTGTTATTAAATGAAAATAATGTATTAAGAGAGAGTAGTTTTCCAGAATTACAATCACTATCTGTAGAATACAGTATTTCTGAAAATAAATTACTAGATATAATTATCTTTAACAATTTTTATACTAAAGAAACAAAGCTTGTACCTATAACATGAACAAAATGTACATCATTTAAGTTAGATAATAAATCAATAGTAATATATATGCAGTACATATGAAAAATAAATAATATTGAAAATTAGAAATAAAACATATTTAGTTTCTGAGTAAGTATATATATCAGTATATGAGCAAATTTATAATAATTTTCATTTAAAATAAACGAAAACACATCCTACTTGTAAGATGTGTGTTTTATTTTTGTGATTAAAAATATTGAGAATAGTAATTGAAACTACTCAATTTATTTACTATATATTAGTAATAAAAATCTCAAAATATACCAGCAAAAATAGACTGATTTAAACAAAATTTACTATATATAATATATTTTTAAAATTAGATGACGTCAATATAAAAAAATAAAATATAAATTAAATAATATAATTCCATTAAATTAGACAAATAAGTTGACATTCGTGCTTTATTTTTTAAAATAAATATAAATGTATCACGTAAAATAATGTATATGTCAATAACTCTTCATGTGAATAATACTGAATCCTCTGACGAATCATATATAAAAGATGCGGCAAAGACTATTAAAAGCTTAATTAATATAATTAATGAAGATAATAGTAAAGAAATAATGGATAGAATTATAAAAATGCTATCTGCTACACGTAATCTTATAGATCACTTAGATAAAGAAACGACAACATATATAACAGCATATCAATATCGATCACTTAGTATTAATAATATAATAAGTTCTGAATTATCAAAAAAAGATGATATTTTACAACAAATAAAATTAATATCAACAGTTCCAGGTATAACTTGAATTTTAGATCAAAAAATTATAAAAAATTTAATAAAAATTCAATGATTAAAAGGTAGAATAGAGTATATGCTTTCTATTATGAACGAAGAATTGATATTAAAATTATGATATAAATTTATAAATAATATTAAAACTCTTTCAATAAAAGGGTCATTATTAGTAAACTCTGAGTTAGACTTACTCAGGATTACTGGTATAAATATACAAAATTATGAAAAATTAGACTCAGATGATGAATTAGTAAATTATATCAATGAGGTAAAATGAATAAAAACTAGCTCTAAAGATGAGATAACACAATCTACAAACAATAAGTGTTCAGATATATTAGATGAATGAATAATAGAAAAAAATGCTAAATATATTCGGTCTTTAGTAAATAGAGAGTCTAGTAATATTAGCAAAGAAACAATACTTGAAATTCTTAAACTTTTTTCTCTAACACCTGAAGTTACTAATTATTTAGATCCTAAAACTATAGCATTCATAAGAGAACAACAATTGATTAGTATCAATGAAGTCTTTAAAAACAAAAAAATACAAAAGCAAGAAATAATAAAATGTGTAGAGTTAATTACTCTAATACCAGGTATTGTTGACCACTTAGATCAAAATATATTAGATATCTTAAATAATAGAAAACATATTGTGACTAGAATAAATCAGATGCTCGACTATATGAGTAAAGAATTGATATTAAAATTATGATTCAAATTTATAAATAATATTAAATCAGCATCGGTCCAGTCTAAATTAAGTAAAAAATCTGAAGAAAAATTATTCAAATTAATTAGTATAAATATACAAAAATATAAAATGTTAGCCTCCGACGAGGAATTTGTAAGTTATATTAATAATGAAGAAATCGAAAAAACTAAATTAAGTAAATTAAGTAAAAAACCTGTAAAAAATTATTATAAACCAGTTTTAACTAAACCTACTAAAGAAACAGTAGAAAAAACAAACGTTGATTTATTAAAAATAATCTCTAATTTTAACAAGTTTCCTACAAATGAAAATTAAAAAATAATATATTATTTGTAATCATATAAAAACACTGAAATTATATTTCAGTGTTTTTATATTGAAAAATAATAATTTATTTGTACAATAAAGTTAATACTACTAAGCTTAAACACAGTGGCAAGACCAAGAAAGAAACCAATAGCGAGAAAAAATAATCTTATACAGGAACACCAAAAATATATTTTTGCGGCATTTTTTTTGGTACTATGAGCTTTAACACTCATTGTTGAACCATGAACTAAAGTATCAAATATTATGGAAATTTGATTAGGTTCATTATTTTGAGAATATTACACTTACATATTTGCACCAGTACTGATATTATTAGGAGTTTTTTTATTCAAAGAAAAAGATCTGGAATTCAATACATATAGATTCTTTGGGTTAATGTTTTATTTTTTCTCAGTATCTACAATAATATGAGGTTTTAATTATAATTACACGGCATTATTTAACCTATTTTTAATGCTAGAACCACTGGTTGGTAAATGAGCAATATTTCTAATATTTATAAGCTTATTCATAGTATCACTCATGATATTATTTAGATTTTCACCAATCTGATTCACGAGAAAAGTTGCTTCAGCTGGATCAGCAGTTTCAGAACTAAAAGATACTTTTAGAAAAGAAAAAGATACATTCAAAACAACTTCAACGACAAAGAAATCTATCAAAATAGATAAAAAAGCAGATTCAAAACAAAGAGAACTTGACTATATGATGGAATCTCTAAAAAAAGAAAAAGAAGCACTTGCTAAACAAAGACAAAAACAAGCACAATTGAATTTATCTGATGCTCCAAAGAAAATTAAAATAGAAGAAAAGGCACCTTCTAAATTAAAATCATTGTTTAAAAAAGATGATAGTAAATTAGAAAAAATACCTAAAACTACTGGAAATTCAAGTATAACAAAATGGGAACTACCAACACTAAATTTACTAAAAAATAGAATTACAAAAGACTTAGTAGATGAAACTGAAATAAGAGAAAAAGAAATCGAAATACAACAAACATTACTTCAGTTCAAGATTGAAGTAGATATGCAATGATACAAAGTATGACCAACTGTTATTCAATATAGATTAAAGCCAAAATCAGGAGTTAAGTTACAAAAAATTGTAAATTTACAAAAAGATCTTGCTCTAGCACTTCATGCTAAATCAATCAGAATTCAAGCACCAATTCCTGGTTTAGGTGTAGTGGGTATCGAAGTACCAAATCCAAAAAGAGAAGCAATTTGATTAAAAGATGTACTCGCAAGTAAAGAATTTAATAGTTCTAAATATGAATTACCATTAGCTCTCGGGAAAGATGTAAGTTGAAACATGATAGTATGAGACCTTGCAACTATGCCTCATCTACTTATTGCTGGTCAAACAGGTTCTGGTAAGTCAGTTTGAATGAATGGTTTCCTCATATCACTTCTATATAAATATGCTCCTACTGATTTAAAAATGATCATGGTAGATCCCAAAAGAGTTGAATTATCAGTTTATAACGGTATTCCTCACTTACTAACTCCAGTAATTACAAATCCTGACAAAGCTCTTAATTCACTAAAGTGGTGTGTTGCAGAGATGTTAAGAAGATATGATCTAGAAACTCAGGTTAAAGCAAGAAATATAAAAGAATATAATGAAAAAGTAAGTAAAGAAGAAAAATTACCATATATAGTATTTGTTATAGATGAGTTAGCTGATCTGATGATGAGTGGGAATAAAAAAGAAGTGGAAACTTCTATTGCAAGAATTGCTCAGATGGCCAGAGCTGTTTGAATCCATCTAATCGTAGCAACTCAAAGACCTTCAGTTGATGTAATTACCGGTCTAATCAAGGCTAATATACCATCAAGAATAGCATTTACCGTTGCTTCACAAATTGATAGTCAAACTATATTATCCCAAAAAGGTGCCGAAGACTTACTCGGTAGATGAGATATGCTCTATTACCCAACTGGTCAAAAAGAACCTGAAAGAGTACAATGAGTATTCGTTGATACACCAGAGGTTGAAGCAGTAGTAAATAAACTAAAACTAACAGTTGATCCAGATCTACTAAAAAATATGCAAGACTCTAGTATATCTGAATGAAGATCTAAAACTGAATGATCAATTCTTGAAAACTACAAAGGAGACCAAGAAGAAGATCCTGCAATAATCGAAAAAGCTATTGCTGTTGTAAAAGAAGCCAGAAAATGATCTACATCTTTAGTTCAAAGAAAACTCGGACTCGGATACGCTCGTGCTGCAAAAGTACTAGATATTCTCGAAGAGCTTTGAGTGGTTGGTCCAGCAAATGGATCTAAGCCTAGGGAAGTGTATGTTGATTAATCAAAATAATAGCCATTTAAAGACCAACGAATATATTCGTTGGTCTTTTTTACTAGAATCTATTAATTAACAAATCTGACAAGCAGAAGCATTAATAATAAAATTGTTTAAATGATTCAAATCTTCACCATATTTAGTCAAATAGTGATTTCGAGCGAATTCTGGTAATTATTCCAATATAATACCTTTTTTGAATGAATAATGAGTACATGATTCTTTCAACTGGGATGCTTCTGAATAAAAGCCTCTCTTATTTCAATACTAAATTCGGATATAGGTGTATTTACTGTAGAAATTTTCATATCATTAATCTCATATTACTGAAAGTTTTTAATATATTCTTAGAACATATAAATATAAATAAACCAAAATATTAATATACCAACTCATCATCGCACTAAAAAGAACTACAAAAAGATAAAAGCCCTTCACATTCGTGAGGGCTTTTTTATTCTATTCGACTATAATTTATAGTCATACTTATAATATCCGATAAATGTTCATCAGAATAATGATTAAGTATATCTTTATAAGATCCATCTAAATACCATTGTAAAAGTGATTTATTCTCGATTAAATCGAATATAATTTTACACTTTGATATTTTCTTACCCTTTTTTATATTAATATAGTAAAGATAATTATAATCACTAATATGAACTTCCACATGAATATCTTCATGCGTTAAGTCAAAATATATTCCAGAGAATTTTAATGTTGTAAATACATAAGTAATTTTTTCTAATATAACCGATAAGTAACTAGTTAACGGTTCCGTATCATATACATTGTTCATATAGATATGCAATTGTTGGTCAGTTTGTAGTTTATACCTTATTATATTATTAAATCAAGATTAATATGAATTCTTGTTACTTTTAAATACTCATAGATATAAAATACTTAGAGAAATACAAATTATTATTCAGAATATGATATATGCATTAGATGGATTTATGGCATACATAAATCCAAAAATTATTCAAAATATTATTTTAACAAAATATGATATTTGTGAACTAAAAGATAATAAAGTAGCTTTATACCTAGGATTAGAAAGGAAGTTATTTAGCAAATATGATTCCATTATAGTATCTTTTCATTGTTGATATCAGATCAGTAGTGCAAATATTCCTACTAATATATATGGATTTGAACTGAATCAAATAGCAATATATCCAACTAAAAAAATTATTATTTCAAATAACATTATTTGCTTTATAGTGAAATTGTTTTCTATTATGTGAATAAATCTAGATACTATAAACCAGACTCATCTAGAAAGAGCCATGGTTGATCATATTAATATTATAGGGAGTCATAAATCTTCTATATAGATATTTCTATATGCATGTTCTGAATGCATGAATCATACAACAGCTCATATAAATAATATATAAGATATAGCTCCTGGTATTTTTGATGTTTTTTTAATGATCGTTTTTATTGATTCTTTAGTATGGTGAGTTTCGTAAATAATATCAGGTTTAACTAATGTTGTAACGATTATTAAACCTATAATATCCATTCACAACCAAAATATTAATGGATATACAATATCAAATTTCGTTAAAAAAGGGAGAGCTATAATAAAAAACATAGAAACAAGAGAAGTGTTTCAATTAATACGTCACATTATTTTTGTAAAATCACTATTTTTCTTTAATCAGATAAGTGTTTCATGAATAAATGCAGATCATGTTCAAGAATTAAATGAAAATCATGCAGCTATAAATACACTTCATATGGAAAAAGCCATGAGGCTGTCTCAAAATATAAAAAATAACGTAGATATTAAAAAACAAAGTTTTCAAATAATTAATCAATTTTTATGTCATAGTCTATCAGATATATATCAACTTGGAGTTTCTATTAAAAATCATGCTAATGCTCATATACTTGAGAATATAGCTATTTCAAAACTAGAAGTACTTCATAATGAAAGATAGTACAGCGAGAGTAGAGGTATAAAATTCCTTCTATTAGTTATATTTAATAACCCGTATTTAAATAGATTATTTTTTAACTTGTTATTATACAAAGTATTTATAGTGAATATATAATTTTACTCAGTATAGTAAAAGATATAGTTAAAAGCAAATATTGATTTCATCATATAAATCTATATATTTATATAAATAATTATTAATAAATATAATGTACGAAGTATTCCAATCAGGTCGTGGTTGATCAAGTCTCAGTGAAGAAATTAAAACAAGATTAGTTAGGTTAGATAGAATAAGTTTCGCAGAAGAAGCATTAGAGTTAACATCTAATCATGTAGAACAAATATTATTCAATGATATAAAAAGACTAGATAGTTGAAAACATTCTAAAAAACCATGTAAATCAAAAAGTAAAAGAACTAAATTTTATTAGTTATTAGAACTCATGAAAAAAACTATACACAAAGTTATATTGATACATATTCCGTTATTCTTATTAATATGAC
>Ga0233426_10000860_pt1 | contig 30131 bp, 47 predicted proteins | sample SI_118_April2016_6_FD_179875 | JGI IMG/M metagenome (GOLD analysis project Ga0233426, IMG submission 179875) | Seawater microbial communities from Saanich Inlet, British Columbia, Canada - SI_118_April2016_10_MG | ecosystem: Environmental > Aquatic > Marine > Inlet | place: Canada: British... | reverse complement strand
AACTGCCTTTGAAGCGAATAAAAGGAGAAAGGATGTAATCACCAACAAACTGAAAAACTCCAGAACCAACGGCATTTTTTCTGCCTCTGCGATCAAAAAGAATAAAGATAGCAACGAAATAAAAGATTAAAAATGATATCTCATATATAAACAAAGGGCTTATCTCATAGCCATAAAAATCGTACATTGCTTGGCTAATATTTCTTGATACCTCAAAAAACCAAATAACAATCCCTATCATATTCATTAAAATCTCAACTAATAACATGCATGATATTTTGAATGAATATTTTGAATATGGTTGCATAAATTGCAATAATACAATCCCTGTTGATGCAAATATCGCACACACAGCACAGTATAGCATTTCCTCTGCACCAGTCCACTCAGGGGAATATGCAATCAAGCAAAACAAAAGAGCGCAAATTTTGCCTTCAATTGTTGGGTATATAAGCGCAACAAAAATACAAGCAAATATCAGAACATACCAAAGATCATTAAAAATAAAATCAATCACTACTTTCTCTTTTGTTTGTAGTTTGAGTAATTATTTGATTGGTTACTTGCCCTCTTAGCTTTTCTGGCAATGACTTTTTCGTCATCACTATCTTTTGAAGATCTTGTCTTTGTTTCAGTTGACAAAGGCGTTCTTGGTTTTTTTGGTGATCTTGACATTATCTATTGACCTTTACTTGTTACAATTAATATAAAATCCTTGCCCTCAAGCTCTTCTCTCATCACATCAAGACCAATTTTTGATCCTAGAACAGCTAGAGTTTTGCTTAACCATCCATGTCTTGATCCAACTATTGTGCAACCTAGGCTATGTCTTACAAAATTCCCTCCATGAAAAAGTATCCCACTTCTGTTTGGTACATTTTGCACATGCCATACCCTTTTGTATTTACCGCTGCCAGACCTAGGCAAATATTTCACAATATAAGCTCCTTCTGGGTAGCATGAAACACGTCTTGCATTATTCAACCAAGGGCGCTCAATTGTCTTCAACTCTCTACCGCTTGGCAAAACAAGTGTGCCTAGTGTTGCACTCTTCTTGTACTCTCTGTGAAGTGTTACAAGAGGATACATTAGCTTGCTGCCATTCTTCTGTTTGATCGAGCGACAAAATAAAAGCTCAATATGCTAGTAACAGCAAAAGTCAAAGTGCCAAAAAGCCCCATAAGAATCTGCTTGCCTTCAGCTGGTGTTATTGAGTCAGCATATTTCCAAAAAGCCCATATCAACATGTAGCTAAACAAAATGCTGAACCAATAAGCAGCAACTGGGCGAACAGAAGCACGCAAATTATCCATCCATGTGCTTGTGTTTAAATTTCTGAACTCAGCAATGGTTGCTTTGCCCAAAGTAGATTGGTGGGCAACTTCAATTTCCATTTCAGCTTCAGTTTCAATACCGTCGAGTTTTAGCTGGCCTGTTTTTTCAATAACCAAAAGATCATGTTTTCTTTGCTCTGTTGCATTTGCATACTCTGCTACATCACGCTTCATCTCTATTTCAGCAAGAGAAATTTCCTTTTTGTTTTCTTGGCTGCTTTTAAATAAGCCAAGTATCCCACCAAATATACCGCCACCAGCACCGCTAGTTAACACTGTAAACAAAGTAGTTAAAATCATTGATCTGCCCTTCTATTGATTATTTGATTAAATTTAAAATGCAATAATATAGTTGATGTTATTGATGGAACAAAAATCATATACCGCATAATTGTTGCCTCAAGCTCTGTCAAATAATCGTACAAACCAACAAATGTTAAATATGAAAAAGATATTGCAACAAAAAGACCTATTGATTCTGCAATTGTAAAAAATGCAAGATATAAAGCAAGCTCATGTTTCACAATATAAAATCTTATTGATATTGAAATAGAAAGCGCAAGACACAAACATCCAAATAGCAAAACACAAAGAAGCATTTAAAAATCCTCTGGAAACTCTTTCATTGCTGCATCAACACAATGACTATCATCACTAAAAATATTATTTATAAAATTTTCAAAAGGATACACATAAGAAAATTCAATTCCTTTCTCTCTCTCATTATGTGCTTTAAGCCCAGTGACTGCGCTTATCGTTTTTGCTTTTGTTCTATACAAAAGCGTTCCCCCAAGATAATCAAGAGTGTGAGCAAGGGAGAAAAAGAATTCAGAAAGCTCTTTCATTTCTTTTCTTATCAAGAAATAAAAAATCTGACGAACAAGAACTGGTATTGATAGAAAAAACAAACCAATTATCGCAAGAAACAAAAGAGCTATATTTTTCAACATTATTAAGCAGCCTTATGCTTTCTTTGTTATGTTAGCCTTGTCATCTTTTGAAGGATCTCCCTTCAGCTCAACTGGAGTCTTTGAATATTTGGCATCTTTGTCTGATGTCATCATATCCAATTGTGCAACATCACACTGGCAAACCTTGTTGTCTTTCTTTCTGTATATTGTAACTGGCATTTTGAAAATCCTCTAACTAAAAATGAAAAAGCCCCCTGTGATTAACACAGGGGGAATGGCTAGGTATTAATACTCACCAAGAAGAGTGATTCTTCTAGGATCATAAGACTTGGCGCCAACAAGCATATCAATTGAAAGAGTTTCAGTTTTCAATTTCATGTCATAACCTTGAACAACTCTCAATGAATAACCGTTGTTGCTTACAACAAAACTTGGTTTATCACTTGGGCTATCAAGAACTGGCATTGCAACAGCAATTGACTGGCCATCAAAAATAGCGCCAACAGTGTTGATGTTTGTTTGGCCAGCAGCAACAACAGTAATAGCAGCACCGTCAGGAATGATCTCAGTAATGGGATCAACTAAAGGAACTGATGTTGCCGTAGCAGCGGTGGCAGAAGCGACAATCAAAGGACGACGAACGCCAGCAATTTTAATTCTATCATTGGCTTCAAAACCATTGGTCAAAGAATCAATTGTTAATGACATATCACCAACTTTGTTGTTTGGATACACACCAGAAACAGCAGTGCCATTATCAGTTGTTGATGTGCCAGTGCCAGCAGCAGCGTGTATGTTTTCAGGAAATTGCAAAGAAGAAAAGAAATTCATGCCCATTGTTTTACCAAGGTTGCCTTCATTTCTAATAGAAACGCCAGTGTCACCGCGCTCATTGTAGGTGCCAAACCAATCAGCACCAATAAGTTTGGTTTCAAGACCAGTATTCATCAAGCAATATCTTGAAGCAGGATCAAGCTGTTGAATATGGGCAACTTCACGAGCTTTTGCCATATCTTGAGCATTAGCAAAAACATCATCAGAAGCGTGAAGACCAGCGCCTTCAAGAATTTTAGTACCAACATAGGCATCTGCTTTTTCAGCAAGCCTATATGTTGCTGGCATAATAACTTGAGCGACAAGGTCTTCAAGATTCAATGATTTTTCTTTTGCCGTCATGTTCACTGAGACATCAAAGTGCTTCTCGATGGTCATTGACCGCTTTGATTCACGAATTTCTTGAGTTTCAATTTCTGATGTAAACTCTTTTGCTTCAAAATCAGGACGAGTTTTGATTCGAACTGCATCACCAACAGCATAGCCATCTGGTGTTCTGTTGAAATCAGCAGTTTTATCACGAGTTGTTAAAGCGGTGATAACTAAGTTATCTTCGAGGTGCATCAGGGCTTCTGATGCGATTTGATCAACTTGTTCCCAAGCATTTGCCATGTTCATTCTCCAGTAAGTTTTTTGCCTCACCAAGAATCAAATGAAACAGGTGAGAATTTGATTAGAATTCATTCTGTTCCACTTTTTCACATAAACACTTCAATTTGAGGCACTACCAAAAATTGACAATACTGTAGAAAAAAGCACTACTGCGGCACTGCCGCGAGGAAATAGATAAAAATAGACTATACCCTAAACAAATACAAATGTAAAGGGCATAGGTTTGTTTTCAGTAAAAAAAAATTATTTATTTTCTTTTTGCATTTTGCGCAATCTTCTGTACTCATCTTGATCACCAGATTGAATTGCTTTCTGGATTTTTGCTTCAATTCCTGTCAATTGCTCACCTGTTGAATTCTGAGCGCCAGATCCATTTGATGAAGGGAAAAGATGAGGCGCTGTTTCTTTCAGCCCGTTGACCCATTCGGTTATTGTTAGTGGGCCATTTGCTCCAGTAATTATATCACCCTTTGCGTCACGTGCAATTGTTTCTTCACCTTCAACTTTCCATATTGATCTTGCTCTCAGCTTAACATCCTCAATAGCAGACTCAAAGCCCTTCTCTTTAACAAAATCAGAAACAACATTATTATCAATCATGAGGTTTGTTACTTTTCCCTCAAGACGATCTGCTTTTTCTTTTAATGTTTCGTTTTCAGTTTTGAAGTTATTGACTTCTGATTCATACTTAACACGCTCTCGCTCCATTCTGCGCTGTATGACTTCTTCATGGCGACCTTCTGAAATATCTTTGAGGTCTTGGTCATTTTCCATAGCAAGATTCATAGCTCTCACTTTTTCAACATCAATGCCCTCAAATTTTTTCATAACTTCTTTTGCTGATTTCAACTCACCAACCAACTCCTTGTTCTTTTTGTTGAGTCTGGACTCAACCTCAGAAACAACCTCAGCACTTCTTTTTGCAATCTCTGCTTCAAGCTGTTCTTTTGTGAATGTGTCTTGTGGTGCGTCATCGGCATCAGCACCATCATCACCAACACGGATTGAGGAAGTTAATTTGCTTAATTTGAATTGTGTGTTTTTCATTTTAATACCTATAGTTGATTTATATTTAATGGCTCACCAAATGGTGAGGATGTTATTGAGGAAAGTGACTCACCTTTTTTGAAGCGCAATGCCCTTTCTCTGCTTCTTAATGCATCTGCAACATAATCAGTAGGTTGAGATCTCAGCCATCCTTCATATTTGCCTCTGAAGTTTTTCCCACTTGTAACTTCAAAAATGCCCCTATCTATGCTAGCTCTTGTCGGCTTTCTTACACGTCCTGTGTTTGTTGTTCTGTCCCCTCTTTGGTAATTCTCCCCAGCATTAATTGCTGGCCTTTCTGCTTTCAACGAAACATTTTTTATTTTTGGAATCCATGCACTTCTGCAATTGAAGTGAATTGATCCTGGTCCTGTTTCCCATGGCTCTCCGTGATCTATGGGATCATCTGAAAGCGTGTACTTCAGCCCATCTCTGATACCACAAATATGCGGAGTTGTTCTTATGTCAAGAATTGATACCCACATTTTGAATTCAAATAATTCTGAATTCTCCATGACTTGCATATTTCTGACTTCATTTGCTGCAGAAACAAAACTCGATCTAACCAAAGTTCTTATTTCTTTTGAGGTTCCATCAGCAACTCTCCTTGCTTTCTTTGATATCTCTGATACAGTCTCGCCTTTAGCAAAGCCATTATTTATTATGTTTTTTAACTTTTTTGATGATCCTCTTGATGATCTGTCATACCAATCTGAAAAAGTCCTGCCTTCAATTTTTCTGCTGAGTATTTTTTGAAAAGCAATATCTTTGTTTATTGACAAAAACTCCTTGCCAGAATAAAGAGAAAACATATCAGAATTAAATGCAATTTCTTTTTCTATCAATATTTTTGTTGATTCCATCACATCATTGTAATTCTGTGATAAAAGCTCACCCAGCTCTCTCGCTATTACCTTGTGAGCCGCTGCCTTTCGCTTAGGCGTAGCCCCTAGCCTTTCCAGACGCTCCAGCTCGTCGGTTATCGTCTGCTTGAGGCTCTTTATCTTGGGCGCTATCTTTCGAGCCTCCCCATTAGAAAGGCGCTCAAGCCTAAGCACACGCTTTACAAACTCATCAGCATAACTCATTATTTTTCAGTCTCGTCAGTTTTTTTGGGTTCAAAGCCAATCTTGAGCTCTTCATCCATCAAAATCTTCAACTTTTCCTGTTCATTAGTTACATTACCACCAAGAATATCAGCATCACGAAATTTATTTAAAACAGTGTCGTGAGAAATTGCTCCGTCAAGCCATGATTCAACATATGCTCTCATTCCAGCAGGGCTAAGGTCTTTGTTTGCAAAATCAGTTGATAGCTTGAAAACACAACCACCTTCTTCTCCTGTCCACTTGGCAGCCATATTCAAAATATCACGGATGCCTTTGGATGTGTTATTTACTATCTTCAGCAAATTTGCACCAGAGCTAGCCTGTCTTATTGACAGAGCCTCTGCTGCCTCTGCCCCTCTTTTTCCAGTCAAAATTTGACCAGCAAGATCAACTGCTTCTTGTTTTAATGAATCAATCCTATTCATCATATGATCAAGAGCGCTGGTATCAGTGGCAGGATATTCTGCCCTTGCATCTGGGTTTGTTGTTGTAACACAAACAGCAGACCCAATCCATTTTGGCTTTTCATCTTGCTGAACACCAAACATGAACAAAGTTGGGTTGCATGTCATAAACTCTGCTTGTGTCAGGTCCGCATCCTTTTGATATATTGAAATGGCAATATCACTAACACCAAGCAAAGGAATTATTTTTGATCTTGGTGTATTCTCAACAGAACCAATAAATACAATTGGCAAAAATGGTATTGTTTTTCCTTGAAGTGTTATTTCTGTTTCAACACCATCTTCAACATCATCAATAAACCTTTGGTAAACTGCTTTGCCATCAACAATCTTATATTCTATTGTGTGAGCTCCCTCATCTGAATCAGCTTCAAAAAATGTTGCTGATTGCAAAGACTCAACGCCATCAGAAAAAGAAAAATCAAAATCAGTATTTGCCTCAGCCTCCTTCTTGACAATCTTCAGAGTGTTATCTGTTTGTGGCTCAAGAATTAAACAAAACTTTGATGTTTGGAGAGTCTCACTTATCGCCTGACCTGCTATTTCATCAAGTGTCATTCCGTCAGTGGATGCATTATCAATTAGGTATTTTATTCTACCTGGAACATCAACTTCTGTTTCTCCTTTTTCACAAGTTCCAATCAATCCTCTCAATATTGCTCCTGTGATATCAGGAAATCTTGCTCTTTGGAGATATGCTCTATAGGCTGGGTTTGGATGCCACCAAGGAGTGTTCCTCACATCAACTTGAGAGTCAGAATTTTTTGTAATTACACCAACTTCTGTGTCTTGATCAACACTTCTCATGGCTGCTGTCATTGGCAGGTAAATTTCGTTCCCACGCTTTACAGCATTGCTGCCTTCTATTGAGTCACGAACTTGCTTTCTTGGAAACTGTAATTTTGTATAAATATCATTTGTGTAAATTGAATTTGTTTTCATCTTAGCTCCAATATTTTATCAATAGCTCATTAAATTTGTTTGAGTTGAGAATTTTGGTTTTGATATTCCATGCCTGTAAGCAACATAATAACCTGCACCATCAACAATATGATCCAAGCCTGCTGATTTATCAGGCAATCCATTCTTGCCCCATATTTGTTTTTCCAATGAGTTAGTCAGATTTGGGCACTTATCAACATTAACTCTGTATCTTATATCACCCGCACCATTCATAATCATAGCATTGAAGCTCATAACTCTATCTTTTATTGGCGGGTTTACGTGATTATGAAAAACTTTAAACCCAGCATTCTGCAATTTTGCAATATCAGATTCAGTTGTATTGCTTGAAGTCCTGCGCTCGCCAGTTGCATCAGGATAAATATGAATTCTGTTTTTTGGATATTTTTGTCTCCAAGCAGCTATTTGATCATCAGTATCATAAGCATCATGAACTTCATCAACAGCAACTGGATTGCCCCTTGCGTCAAGTATGTGAGCAACAGAAGCACCGTGGACTACGTTGAAATCCATTCCAATTTCCAGCGTGTCAGTTTCTTTTGCTTCAAGATTTGAATCGTGATCCTCTCTGGAGAATTTTGGATACACAGATTTGCCTTCAAGGTTTACAAATTTTCCTTCAATGTATGCCTCGATCAATCCTTCTGGATAAGTTGCCATCAACTGCGGTATGTAGTCTGGTGGATTGTGAGGGTTTGATCTTGTTGAAGCTCTTACAAATTTGTAACCATAGGCTGGCTCTTTCTCCCAAGTGTTATAGGCAAAGCCAAAACCTTCTGGGGTTGTGTATGCAGAAACTCTGTTCATATGAAGAACTGGGTCACCAGCGTCAGCAATTTTAACTCTTGTATCATAGCCATCTGTTTCTTCTGGCGGTGGGCCATAATAAAAATCTTCTTCATGTCTAATCAGATTGCCATTGACATCAACCAACGGAACACTCTGTCTGTTTCGAGCTATGATTTTGTTCCAAGCATCCCGTGCTTGTTTTTCTTTTAGTGTGTCTGCTTCATCAATGTGCCCACGAAATGTTTGATAGCCAACAATTCTTGCTGGATTGTTCATAGATCTAAGTATTATTTGATCATCAGTCTCAAGAGTGAAGATCATGCTTGATTTATTCAATGAGAATCCAATACCAGCCTCTTCCATAAATTCTGATAGATATGGAATTGTTATCAAATTCAAAAGATCATAAGTTGGCGCATAAGCACCAATTTTTATTGGCACATAAGTCATTACTGAAAGATCATTGAATATTGAAGTTGCCATTGTAACTGATTTTCCAGAACCAAAACCAGCAACAAACAACGGAAACTTGCAATCCATTCTCAAAAAATCAGATTGTGGCTTTGTCATTATCTTTTCTGGCTGAAGAAAATCAGTCAATTTGCTTCACCATCAATTCAAATGCTTGCTCTTCAGTGAAGCCATTTTCAACATAAACAGACATGATTTGCTTTCTTAGCTTGGCATCAAAATCAGCAACAGAAATTATTTTATTGAGTGATTCTTTTTCGTGCATTTCAATTAAATCAAGAAGTTGTGTTGGCAATTTTGATATTTTGTCAGTCATTCAAATCCACCACACACTCAAAATAAATCAAAGTTCTAACAAAAACACCATCGCAATTATAATAATCCCATGAGATAACTCCAAGAATAACAACAATCAAAACACAACAAATTAATTTCATTAAATTATCCACCAGTAGCAAACTCAATAAATGTTTTTTCATTCAATCGAATGTAACCACGATCACAACCAATAAGAACAGCAGGAATCAAAAACTCCCACTTTTTTCTGTTCTGTCTGAAAGCAACAACTGGCATTAAACCTTTTTCTTTTTCAAATCTGACCGTGTTGTTTTTATCTCGCCCATTATAAAGCTCTTCTGCCATTCTGACTTGATACCACCAATCATCAAGAGCAAGTGTTTCTCTGCGCTTTACTTCAAAATAAAACTTTGAAGTTATTACATCACAACCACCTTCTGCTTGATTGTAATTGCGCTCAACTTTTTCAAATAGATTTTTCTCAATCCATTTTTCAAATTCAACTTCACCAGCCTTGCCCTTTTTGATTCCATTAACCATTATGAACAGCCCCACTATAAACAACATCATCTTTTTTCATTCTATTGGCTTTTGTGAAATCATCAATCAAAACATGAGGGGCAAAAACAGCACCATTTGCCAATGCTTGATCTGCTTTGCTGAATATCATTTCATAATATGGAATTCTGCTGTGGTAATATTTTGATGATTCTATTTTTTGAGCAGCATCATGCAATTCAGAAGTTTCTGTTCTATCAGAAAACATAAAATATTTTGACTTACCCCAGCTTTTCTTTGTTGATTCGATCAAATAAATCATGACTCACCAACAGTATCAAAAACATCCTGAATTGTTGCCCATGTTTTTGTGCAGGCATCTGAAACAACAATGCTATATTTCAACTCCACATCAATAGCCAACTCAACAAAAGATAGTTCGTCATAATTCAAATCAGACAATTTTGTGCTTCTGTCCAAAGCGCCATCTTCAAATTGCACATTAGCATTTGATTTTATAATATCAACTAGATCCATCAGATAACTCCCATTGGTATTCAAATTCAGTTTTGCTTAAAGTTGTTATTTTTGGAAAAGTGCCAGAAAGCAACCTTTGTCTTTCTTCTTCAGAACCATTAATGTAAATTGAAATAAGAGGAACAAGAACTTTCTTCAAAACTGTTTCTTTCTGCAAATCAGGATATTTAACAATTGCATGAGCAGCAATCACTCTTGCTTCTTTCTCATATTCAAAATTAATGGTGGGGGTGAATTGATTCATAGATTTAATCCGTGGTTTTTTAGCAGAGCTTGACCAACATTTGTTTTACTTTCTGTGTTGATTTCCCATCGGCTTTTGTTAACTGCTCAACAATTGTCGAAACTGACTCAGCAAAATCTTTGTTCATTGTTGACTTGTTGTTTATTTTCTCAAGAAGAATGCCAACAACATGACCAAGCATCCATGGCTTCGTGCTTTTGTAAATAACCTCAAGTGCTTCATTTTGAAGCTCAGAAAGCTCATATCCATGAAATGCTATTTTTGCATCTTCAATTGAGCAAGTGACTGCCATTTGCTGAAAAGCAACCAATCTTTGCATTTTCTTGTTGTAGGCAACATGGTTCATTCCAGTTTCCAACTCTTCAACAAGATCGACACTTTCTGCAATGCTTTTTGCAAAAACTGTTGGAAGTGTTTTTTGATCAAAAATCATTTTTAATGCCTAGTAATTCTGATAAAAGTATTATAAGCGATTAGGGCGGCGCGGTCTATATAGGGATAGGGGTTTGTTTCAGCTATCACCAGCGACATATAGATGAAGGTTGAGGGAATATATAGGGCTGGGCTATCGCTCGCTAGGGGCTTGGGATGGCCGTTGGAGGTCGGTTTAAATAATACTGGTATAATATCGGAATAATATCGCTGTGAGCCTTGCTGTATATAGGTTTAGTATATATATAATAATAATAATATTAAAATATTAAAAAAAGTAAAATAGTGGCTACTATATTTTCGACCAAATGTAAAGAACTTTATTTACTTTTATTTTTAAGCGGCGTATTTTCGCGTTTGGGTCGAAAATAATATTCTAGGCCGAAAAAACGCTGTATCCCTTGCAGCACTAAGGACACAGCGATATTATTGAATAATACTGGAATAATATCGCTAGGAATGACGGGGGCTGCAGCGATATTATTTTTTCAAGAAATAATATTCACGCCTTTTTCTAAAACAAGGGAATAGGGGCTGCAGGCGTAGTAACCACTTACTTCAGATAACCCTACTGCAAAAGTGGTTATTCGGTTTATTTTCGCCCTATTTACATTCAATATTGAATAGGGTAGGGCATTTTTGCTCTGAAAAGTGAATTTTCCCTGTTTTTTCACTTTTTAGCGTTTTTGATTAGTTTTCCAAAAGTGAGTTTTGTGCCCTTTCTTTCAAAATTAACAAGCGTATAATCAATTTATAAATTAAATAGGCAAAACAGATAGAGGAAAAGATTATGAGCAACATTAATGAACAAGACTTGGCCAGCGTAGATTCTGGCTTTCTAAAGGCTCTTATTGATACTGTAAAAAGAACAACAGATCTGAGTGGCGTTTATGGTTCTGATTCTGGTTTTTACGAATGGATCAATATTGATAAATTTGTCAAGAAAAATCCCAAGAAACAAAAATTTTGGATAAAATTAGAATTGGATGATTCAACAAAAACAATATTTCAGATAACTGCTGTAAAAGTTGAAAAGATCTGCATTAATAAAATATCTGTTGATGGCGCAATTATGCATTTTGACTGTCCTGTTTCAATAGTTTAAATTTGATTTTTTGCCCCTTTATTTGAAAAAAATAACTAGGTATAATAGACCTATCTTATAAAAAGACCAAAACAGACTAAAAAGACAAAACAGGTGATCTATGATTGATAAGAAAAAATTGCTTTCTGATAATGAAGGCGTGTACTACACAGATAAGAATGGCAAAAACCCACTGGTGATAAATGACAATCACAAAGAAGTGATAGATGCTGCGATTTCAATATTGGATCTACAACTTAGAAGCGCACCTTTTCAGGTGAATGACTCCAGTGATTCAATTAATTTTTTGCGATTGAAATTACAACAAAAAGAGCGCGAAGTTTTTGCTGTTATGTTTTTGGATACAATGCATAATCTGATTGAATATGATGAAATGTTCGCTGGTACAATAAATGCAGCATCAGTATGGCCAAGAGAGATAGCCAAAAAAGCATTATTGTTGAATGCAGGTGCGATTGTTATCTCTCACAATCACCCTAGTGGTGAAGAGAGACCAAGCGATGCTGACAAAAATATAACTGATCAAATAAAACAGTCATTAAATTTATTTGACATACGTTTGCTAGACCACATAATAATAGCTGGTGATAAATCATTCAGCTTTACTGCCAATGGCCTAAACTGGGGATAGTACAATGGAAAACATAATAATAAAAGCTGATGAGGGCATGAAGTTTGACGCGATTTACAAGCACTCACAACATGGCCACTCATTTAATGACGACTTCACAGAATTCACACTGCATACGGAAAATGGCATAAGCGATATTGATTACCAAAACCTAGAATATTATTTGAAGTCTAGGCAAATTCCAATAAAACAAGGCATATTGCTGCAAGAGGATGAGTGTGCGCCAGACTCAAGGGTTGAATTCAACAGAAAGTTGAAATTGCAAACTGGTTCTTTAATTGAAGATTTTATGAAAAAAGGACTGAGGGCTGAGCAATCTCATGAAATTCAATATGCTTTGGGAGTTTGGGTGATCAGCATTAGTCTTGATGATCCGTTTTGGAAACTGAAATGTTCTGTTAAATAAAATATTGAAAGGTGATTTATGAGTGCTTCTGTTGGCTATGACAAACAAATACCATTTGAAGATGGTGATTACAAAATTAAAATTGTTGAAGTGGAATTGCGCAAGCCCAAATCATCATCTATGGCGCATCTTTGTTTTAAGATGGAAATATTAAATGGCTGTAGAAAAGGTGAGTTCTTGTTTCATAATATTGTTGTTGCTGGCGGGAACAGTTCTGCTGTTGAATTTGGCCTGAAGTCTCTGCAGATGATTTTCCATGCTGGTGGCCTTGGCCCAATACCAAGTAGGCATGAAAATAGTGATGAAGATTTTTTAAATCTTGTTATTTTAAAAATTTTGCACGCTGTTTATGAGATTAACATAACTACTGTTCATTACAAGCCATATGGCATTAAGTATGTTGTCATAAATTCATTTTCTGATTTTTGTCAATGCGATGAGACAAATGATCTTGAGCCGTGCCAGCGGGATATTGAATTGAATCACAAAACACCAGAAGAATCTGCATGTTCTTGTTGCAAAAGATGCAGGCATTTCTGTTCAGCAGGAATTTAAAATTTAATTAAAATATTGAAAGGTTGCTATGAACAAGCGTGAAGACATTAATGTAATGACAAAAGAAGCTCAGGTGAGTATTATGGAGGCACAATTATCTTTGTTTGGGAGTGTTGTTGAAAAGATGAAGTACATGAGCGAGTTTTTTGATCCTGATCCAGAATTCACAAAAGAAGCTAGGGATGTTGTCAGAAGTAATATTTGTCGAAGCATCAATAGATAGGTTTGATATGACACACCAAAACAATAATTTGTCTTTTGAAAAAGATCTCTCAATAAAAACCAGAGTGACTTCATTCTATCACGCCAATGTCAAAGATGGTAATTTTGTTTATGAGGATGTTGAAGAAGAGCTTATTGATTATCCTCAAGTGATTGATTTTTTTCAAAATTGATGACAAAAACTTTGTTATAATTTGCGATTGTGATGAACTAGATGATATCACAAAGAACAATCTTGAAAATGCCATTTTTGGCTGTATTGTAATTTAACTAAACTAAAGGTGAAGAAAATGAAAAAACTACTATTAATATCAGCAATTTTATCAACAGCATTATTTGTGACAGGATGCGAAGATGATGCTGTGATAGCAAAGAATAATGCTGCAAAGGCAGCGGATAATTTTGAAGTAAATCGCCGCATTTTGTTCTATAATACTTGGACTGACACAGTAGTTCAGAAAATTGAAGGGCTTTGCGCTATTGAATACGGCCATCGCGTTTCTGTTATTTGTAAAGTTGGTGAAGACAGTTCTGGAAATGCTATTGTTAAAAACAGCATGATATCAACATCAGGCCAAACTGAGGTTGTCGTTGAGCAGCTAGATGCTCTGCCAGTAAATGTTTATCATTATCGCCGTACCTTCAAGCCACAAGGCATAATCCCTGATGTTGATTTCAAGGGATCAAAGAGTGCGTTGGTTGAGTCACTATCTACAGATAAAAAGGATTAGATAGTGACAATTTTTGGAATACTTTGCGTAGTAACTTTTTTGATTGGTGTCTTAATGATAAGGCACTTTTACAACATGAAGATGATTCTATCGCAAAAGAATCAAAAACCTAGAGCAGAAGACCATGGCTGGTATGGCATGGGAATTGCAATGATATTTCTTTCATTCATACTTGGCTCCATAGAGCTTTTATTATAGGTGATATAATGGAACATTTTATTCTTTTGGTATTTATGGTTGCTTTTTTATTTATTTTGATGTTTTGTGGGATTATATCAATTCCATTTCGTGGTTATTTTGAATCTTTCCTTGAGAAAAGAATCCATAAAAAGAACAGAAAAGACTGGGAAGATGGATTCATGGCGTTCATGAAACACTACTACATAGATCGCATGAACATATTTAAAATAAACACTGTTTATGCAGATGTCAAAAGAGAAGATAATGAATATTTCTTCAAAGGCATGCTGGAAGCGTCAAGAATTGTTAAAAAATCAGAATCCAAGGATGTTTCGCTTTGAACTGCTCATATGAAATGTTTAAGAAAGAATACTTGGGAGAGTTCTCTGCTAGAAAACCAACAGGCAAAACATACCGTTTGTGTCTTGAAGCAGTAAAGCAAGCATCTGACGGCAGGAAGGTGTTTTATGTTTATAATAACCGTGGTGAAGCTCCTATTGCTAGGCATTATATAGAAGCTTTCATATCAGTTATTCACATGGAAGTCAGCACAAAGCACGTACCCAATGGTTTTTTGTTTAGATTCAAGAATGGCGGTGTCATTAGTTTTATAAGTAGTGAGGCACTCAGAAGACAAGAGTGCATTCGTGGCATAAAAGATCCAATAATATTGAGGGATGACCGTTAATATGATTATTTTTATTTATTTAATGATTGCTTTTGTTGTTTTGTTTCTGATATTCTGGGCAATGCTCGCTTTTTGCTTTAGGGAAAAGCCTTTGTTTGAAAGAAAATGCAGCAAATGTTACGTGTACAGTAAAAATTTTACAAAGCAGATAGGTGAAGATGAAAGAACGTATTTTCCAAATACATGTAATGCTTGTTGTGAGAGTGACCAAGGAGATATCTTGTGAAGATAAAACCAGAGCTTTACCATATAAAACTAACAGATGTTACATCATGGGGTTGTGATTCTATTGATGAATTCAATAAAGAACAAGCAAAATTCAAGAAATTGAAGTTTCTTGAGCTAGAACAATATGATGAATCAAAGAGTTACCAGACTTTTGTTTCTGAGGATGAGGTTGTTCTATCAAAAAATGATGTCATTCTCCTTAATCTTGCTGAAATAAGATTCACAATCAAAAGTCAAATAGACGTTGATGTTGATATATCAGAGCAATTGCAAGAATGGGCAAACAAACCAATAAAGATTTCAGCAGATGGCGGAAATACTTATAACAACAAGTGTGAAGTTCACATGCCAGGACAAGCACTATCTATGTACAATGAGGTGTCAATTCAAACTGATCTTTGCACAGATGAATTGCAGACTTATTTGAATTCAGGGTGGAGAATTATCGCTGCTTGTCCACAACCAGATCAGCGTAGACCTGATTATATTATGGGAAGGTTTAACCCAAATATTGAAATTGATGGGAGCGCAACACGATGACCTTGAAAACATACAAAGCAAGCGACCGTAGAGTTTACAATGGTGCTCTTTGTACAGATATGAAAAATGAGATTGATCACGAATCAAAGCTTATGAAAATATTGCGTAAAATTGAACCATCTGCAAGTTGCACATTCTTCCCATTGGAATATTCTTATATGGTATTTGTTAATCACAGGATGGTAACTGGCATATTTCATGAATGCAAACAAGAAGCAATTATTGAAGCAATTGAAAACCTCAGAGGTGAGAGGTGAAATATAAGTGTCGATGTAACAAACGTTCTTGTCAAGCAAGAGTCACCAGAGCAAAGCATCCTGATGAATATAAAGTCAAAAAATATTCAATGTGCCCTAGATACCCTGCCTGTGATGGCAAGTTATATGTTGATTGGTTTAGAATGGACAGAAAGAACTCTGAAAAAGATTCTGGTGAGCTTTGCTATGAAGATTGTTTGCCTCACGTGCACAGGAAAAATAACAGCAATTGTAAGCACAATCCTGAGTTTAAGATTGAATCAACAATGAATCCCAAAAAGCACAATCCTTTTCAAAATGATTTTGAGGAAAATGCAGAGCGTGGTTATTCTGCTTGACATAAGGGCTATTTTTAATGGCGTTGTTATGCGCCGAACAAATGAGGTGAGCTATGGAAAAGTTTTGTAATTGTAAGACAGTAGGTGTTGTAGCAAGAGATATGAAATCAACGTGTATGCAGTGCGGTGGGGTTGATGCCTACAAAAAATCAAAACTTAGAATTTCCGACTGTGGTTGCAGATTTGAGAACAATGAATCAAATGCAGTGCTGCTGGATGAGACTGTTGTTATGTGTCACAATTGCATGATTAGCGCTGGTTATAAAAAGCTAGATCAAGGTTTTCATACAGCGATTAGCTCTAACTGTGCGGGTTGTGGTAGGGACAGGCCTATATTACCAATGCGCCATTGGACAAGAAGCACATAACCTATTAATATTTTGGAAACGGAGCAACGCGTAGTTGCTCAAATTAATTACGTTGTTATAAAACCGATGGGAATAGAGTCATGTTTAAAAGTTTAATTGATTTAGGCACAGATGTAGTAAAGGCTGTGGCAGCACCGATTGAAGTTGCAGTTGATCTAACGCGAGTTGTTACAAAGCCTGTTGCTGATGCAGCTGAAAGTATCCGTGATGAGGTTGAAGAGACAACCAAAGATATTACTGAGGGCTAGGGTTCATAACCTTGCAGTAAATTGCAAGTGAAGCTGGGCATCAAGCGCCAAAAGTAATTATGCCGTTGGCAATAGGAGAGTATTTTTGTCAAACAAAAAGAACATTTCATCAAATTACAAGAATTGTATTCAGGACCTGAAGATATATTATGGATTACCACCATACTATAAAAAGAATGAGTTCTTGTATCAATCAAAATATTTCTTCAAAACAATAAAAAAGAATTATGAAGATTCTGTTTTTGAAGATGCTCTTGATGATGTGAAAAGACAGCTAGTTAAATTTAATACCCATATACTATCATCCCAAAATAGTATATAATCCTTGTCCCTATTTCAGCTAGCTACTGAAATTTTTGTGTCCTTGGCTCCCACAGGCCAAGGGCACTATTTTATAAAATAAATTGTGGAAAAATGTGGATGCAATAAATGAAAGAATTGCTTTTATTATCACCTCAAGATCAAGATAAAAACAAACCAACAAAAATACTTGATAAAGATTTAAACAAAATAAAAAGTTTTGATTCAGGATTCAAGTTCATATTTGAAATAGTTGAGTATGATAGTTTTCATGAAATCTTAGAAAAAATATCAAAACTATCTTCATCATTCTTGGTTCTTGGCGCACCAACATCCCTTGGTCGAGACATGGCTGAGACAAATACACCAGCCCCAAGAAGAAAAAAGAAAGGTGATCCAACAATAAAAGATCGCCTTGGGACTGAGATTGTATTGGATATAGATGACCACATCATAGATGGATATGATGCTCTGTCTCCAGAGAAAGGAATAAAAAATTGGCTTGCTGAGAAAGAAATAAACTGCGATGTTACCTACCAAATAACCAGCGGCCAGAAATTAAATACCCCAGAAGCACGGATAAGATTGTACTTTGAGTGCTCAAAATTACAACCTCTTGATGTCAGAAAGGCATGGAGCCAGTCGCCAGAAATAATGGCCGATGGATCAGTCTATACCTGCTCTCAGCCTATATATACAGCGCCACCAGTAATAGAAGGGGGAGTTGACCCTATATCTAGGCGCTGGGGCTTTATACAGGGCGAGACAAGAAGGTTCAAAATACCCAAGCTATCTAGTGAGGAAGTTAAGCATTACAGCGGCTACCAGATAGGTGATCAGTATGATCTTACTGATCCAAATATCCCTGAAGAAGTTTTGAGCGGCAAAGTCTATAGAAGATATTTTATGCCACTGGCTTTTCACTATGTAAATCTGTTGAAGGCTGATAGGGAGGCGGTTTTTGCGATCATAGCGTCCAAAGCATCACAGGTAAAAAGTAGAGAATTTAATGCTGAGAATGTTTATGCTTATATTGATGATGCAATAGACAAGATAAAGTGGGAGATGGATTATGCAAAATCAGAGTTGATTTCTGATTCTGACATAGAGGAAAAGAAAGAAGATGACACACCTCAATTTCCAGAAAATTTATTGGAAAGTTGGCCAGCGCCATGGCCTATGATCTATGAAAATTTCAAGAAAATACCAAGACAAGTTGAAGAGGCTTTGTTGGTTCCAACAATTCTTTCAACAAATGCATATCTCTTGAGATCAAATTTTGTAACTGTTTACAACAGAAGACCAAACTTTTTCTTTTTAAACCTTACCCCATCAACAGGAAATAAGGATGTTAATTCAAAGAATGTAATCCGTGACTTGGATATTATTTTCAAAAATAGAGGTGTTGTTAATAGCATATTCTCTGGAATATTAAACACAGAATCAAACATCACTGCTGATTCAACATTCATCCAGAGCTTTAGTGAGGGTGAGGAATTATTTTGGATAAACACAGAAGCAACACGGATATTTCAACAGATAAAAAATTCTGGCTCAGTATCAGCAGTGGCAGCGCTCTCAGATAAATTAATTGAAGTTGTTGACGGCCACGAGATAACAGGAAAAATAAAAGCAGCAGGGAAAGTTAAAACAATTGCAAACCCAAATTGCCAAGTGCTTTTCTATGCACAGCCTGAAACGATTGAAAAATATATAGATGAATCAATGGTAGATTCAGGATTGTTCGGACGCTCTTTACTTTCAATAGTACCAACGCTAAAATTCGATATAGATAGCATGGATATGTTTAGTGAAAGAGGTGGTGTTGAATCAGAAATAGATGATGATTTTTTTGATTTTTATTCAAGCCCCCATTTTAATATGTCAAATTTATCCAGCGGAAAAAAGATATTAAAACCAACCAATAAAAGCAGAGAGTTGCTGAATGCTTGGGCAAAAGAATATGTTGGCCCAAAGATGGCAAAAGAAGAAGCATACCAAAAAGTATTAAGCAGGATTGGGAATAGTGCTGAACAACTATACACTGCTGTTCTTGGAATTTGCCAGATATTTGATATAACAAATTCAGATGATCCAAGGCCTGAGATTGATGTGGCTTGTCTATTGCCTCTTTTGGAATATTGGGTTGATACTAAAATTTATGCAATTGATCACTTTATAAATAGTGAATTTGATCCTCTTGCTGAATCAATATTGAACATAATAAAGGATTGCATAGCTGGCAAGTATAAAGTCCAAAGTGCTTATGACAAAAAGGCAATAAGCACCTATAGTATGGTGCCAAAATCTGTTGTCATCCGTAGATTGCAAAGCAATACTAAATTGATAAGAAAACTCACTGCTGACGGTGATAAGAGAAATGCTACTGTTAGAGCTGAGCAAATAATCAAAACTTTTGTTTCTTGCAATACATTAAAAGAAGCACATTTAAAGATTGGGTCATCGACAAAAATATGCATAGGACTGGTCAAATAGATCATGAATAATTATAGAGATTGTGTAAATGAAATTTACAAAATAATTGGAAGGATGGAAAGGATTCACTCCATGGAAAAACAAACCCTTCAATCACAACTAGACTGTGCAGCAAAAGCCCATGAAGACCTTGTTTCAAATTATGCAATAGTTAACAAGAATTTAATAGATCATTTGACTGTAACATATCCATGCCAAAAGTGCGGAAGAGAATGTGAAGTTGCTGATATTGAAACTTTCAATCCTGATTTTTATTTATGTGGGGATCTTGAGTGTGAGTGATAATGTTTTTAGCATAAATGGTAATGAATTTACAAATTATTCAACAGAAATAAAAACAGATTTGATAAAGACTTCACAAGACTCTCATCTGTTTCAGTTCAGGTCTTTGCCGCATCATGGCTACGTTCTTTTTGAAAGAGACCTTGAGTCTGGTGGCTGGATTTTCGCAGTTAGTTATTTTGATATAGAGATGAAATCAATTCAACCTGCCCCTATGGGTTTGTTTGAAGATATTGAGTTTGCAATAAAAGCATTTTATAATTTTGTTAACACTATTTGAATTAGCTGGAGTTTGACATGCCAAGAAGTAAAAAGCAAAATAAGCCCGTTTATATTGATAAGTGGCCAGAATATTCGGGTCAGATGTGCAATCTTGGAAAGTGTCATTTTAGCGTTGCTAGATTGATTGATCTTTCAAAAGATTTTGAAGTTATGGACGTTCCGCTGCGACATTTGAATATTTACTCAACATACGAAAAATTAACACTAAGACAATTTGTTGAGCATATGAGAGCAATACTTGATGCTGATCTTTCATTCCCAATTATTCTCGATGAAGATGGTGAGTTGATGGATGGCAGACACAGAATAATGAAAGCCATGTTTGAAAACAAAACAACAATAAAAGCAGTGAGATTTGATACAAACCCTCCTGCATGCAAGGTAGATGAATAATGCCAAATAGCAAAAGGCATTAACCTAATTGACATATACGGACGTGGTGACAAGCCAAGAATCAATGCGCTTTTAATTGGGGTGATAGCAGAGACTAATGCAGAAATAAATATGTATTGGGATGGACAAGAATTTATAAAGGCAGATAAAAAATTGCATAGCAACTCGCCAACAATTGTGGAAAACTTCGTAGGTTCTTGGAGGTATGCAAAAATAAAATGAAAGACATCAAGGACATTAAAGTTGTTGACCAAATTGAAGATTATTATTGTGGCTATGCTTGCATTGAAATGATAACAGGAATAGAACAAAGTGCTCTCAGAAAAGATAGCTTTCCTGTTCCAATAAGTGTTTCAAATATTGTATCAATTTTAACAAAAAATAAAATAAGATCTGAGGAAATAAACCATAGCTTTTTTTCTCTTGATGTAAAAAAAGATTATTGTGGTATTGTCGTAATAAATTATTATGGCTACTATCATTCTGTAGTTGTTAAGAATGAAAGTGGTTTTTTTGAAGTTCTTGATCCATCAAGGATGTTCAAAATAAAAACAATAGACGATCTTTTGAGGCTTGATGTAGTTGTTTCTTTTTTGGTTTTTGATTGTGATTCAAATTCAGATAATTCTGCTGATTTTTTTGACAGCTTGGATTTTCAGCTATAGACATGACATCTATGTATAGTATAATAGATTCTTAGTTGCTCGCTGGGGTTCTTGTTCTTCTCCTCTGTTGTCTAGTCCCAGTGAGCAGCTATTTAAAAAAGTTTTTAAAAAGCAATAAGCAGATTAAAAAGGCAAAAGAAATGCAAAGTCATTATGGTTTATCTGATGAAGCCTACAGCAATTTAATTGCTTCTGGTGTTACTTTTGCTGATATGTTCAAGGCTGTTAAATTTTTTGATCCAATTGGGTCTGGGCTTGAGCTTACAAAAGTAAATTTAATGTATTATGTTGATGCAAAAGGTGATTTCAATGATCCACCTAGATTGCCTCACAAGAAAATAGCAAGTGCTTTTTTTGAATCACTGCCAATAAAAGATAAAATTGAGATAGCTGAATATATAGACTACTTGGAGAATGGCGAAGATGAATAGCCAAAAGAAGAATAAATCAATCAAGAAGCATTTTTGCGATCTTACAATGCTGGACTTGAAAAGAGCTATGGCTGTTCTTGAATTAAACCACATAGATCGGCCAGTGATTAGTAAGTTTTTTGAGCATGGAGATATATTTTGGTCTGATTTCAAAAAATACAGAATTGATACAGGAGTTGCAAGCAATCTTTACCAAAGAAATGTATTGAAAATACGCAACTCCAACTATGGAACAATTTATTCAATTAACAAAAAAATTATTTTAAATACCTTGAAAGAGGATCACAACAGAGAAGAGGAAGAAGATATGAACGATTCAATTAATACAAACTCAATGATAAATATGCTTTATGATGGTTTAAAGTGTGTTCAGGTCATTTTTAATGATAGCCAAACGACATATACATATAAAACACTTGAGGATTTTGAAATTGGCGATAAGTGTGTTGTTGACTCACCACATGATGGGTATACAGTTGTTGAGGTTGTTGGAACAGACATATCAGCACTTGAAAAAAACCATCGCTATAAATGGGTTGTTCAAAAAATTGACGATACTGGTTTTATTGAGAACAACAAAAGAGAGGATGAGGCAATAGTCAAGCTGTCTTATGCAATCCGTGAAAGGAAGATTGCGGCAATGCGCGCTCAGGTTTTGGAGATTGTTGGCTCTGAAGAAAAAATTGACCAAATTGGTCATATCATCAACAAAACAAAAGGTTAATAAAATATTATGGGAATAAAAATTCAATCAATAACAGAAGCTGTTGGTGACAATGGCATAAAGATTCTTGTTCATGGTCCTGCAGGAGCTGGTAAAACTTTGTTGTGCGCAACAACGGGCAAGCCAACATTAATAATCAGCGCAGAGTCAGGATTGCTTTCAATCAAAGGTGCTGTTCAAAATGGCCATCTTCCAGAAAAAGTTCTTGAGCTTGTTCAAGTTGTTGAGATTAAAAATCTTGAAGATTTGAAGGATGTGTATGATATGCTAAAAGGCGAGCATCTTTATGACTGGGTTGCTCTTGATTCTATTTCAGAAATAGCAGAAGTTGTTCTGGAATATGAAAAGACTCAATCAAAAGATGCGCGCCAAGCATACGGAAATCTATCAACTGAAATGAATGCAATTCTGAGAAAGTTTAGGGATTTGCCAAAATACAATGTGATTATGTCATGCAAGCAACAAAGATTAGTTGATCAAGATACTGACTTGGTTTCATATGGCCCATCTATGCCAGGTGGCAAACTGGCTGGTGCAATTCCATATCTTTTTGATGAAGTTTTTGCTCTTCGTGTTGAAAAGGATGATGAGACTGGCGAAGAATATCGAACTCTGCAAACAAACCGTGACCGTAAGTATGAGGCAAAAGACCGCTCTGGTATGCTTGATATGTTTGAACCTGCTGTCCTTTTTGATATAATGAAAAAGATACAAAGTGCTCCTGAGGTTAGCAGTGTTGATGTGCCAAGCAATGAAGAGCATGTTGATGTTGAGAAGCCAGCAGATTCAATTGAGGGTGCTTCTGATGAAGATGTTATTGTCTCTGATAGAAAACAATATTGGGAGCACGTTCCATCATCAAAATTATTAATTACTGAAAAAGGTGATGACATATCTGAACTTTTGTCCAATTCTGATGTTGCAGAGTTGACAAAATTGCAGTATGCAAAAAAGCTAGAAAGCATCACAGATGAAGACTCTTAGATAGCAACCAAACCAACCCAAAACCCAACCAAACCAATGGAGACATAGAAATATGGCTAAGCTACCAAGTCAGTTTAGAGCTGATGAACATGATGAAATGAATGATTACACGCCAATTCCTGCTGATGTATATCACTGTAAGATCAAAGACTCTGATCTTGTTGAGAACTCACAAAAAACAGGATCTTTTTTGAAAATGGTCTTTGAGGTCGCCTCAGGTGAATACAAAGGGAGGCTTCTTTTCACTAACATGAATTTAATCCATCCAAACAAGCAAGCAGTTGAGATAGCAGAGAAAGAATTTGCTGCGATTTGTAGAGCTGCTGGCAAGATAACCGTCGAGGATTCTGAAGAGCTGCACGGCAAAGAACTCAATGTAAAAGTTGTTATCAAGCCAGCAACTGCTAATTATCCTGCTGGCAATGAATGCAAGAATTACTCTGAAGTTGAAGGATTAGCAAAGCCATCTGCTTCTAGTTTTGCATCTGAGCCAAAAAAACAAAAGAAAGTTAGCTTTGATTAATTGATTTTGTTTGCAGTTATCATTGCGCACTTAGTCTGCTTTAACAAAATCTAAGTAATTGACCAATTTGTTGTAAGTCAAAAAATAAGGACTGTACCTTATCATGGGCTTTTTTGCTCTGAAAAACTCTACAAAATAACAGGAAAAGAAAATGAATACAGCTTTATTAGATTATTGTCTTGATAATGAAATAGTATCAGACATTGGTCTTTGTGGAATTTTTGCTTTATCAAAAGCAACAGAAGTTCCTTTGAAAAAATGCTTTTATGATTACAAAAATAAATTTGAATCAAAAAATAAAAAGTGGGAAGGAGGTTCAAATTTTGGAAACTTAAAAATATTGGCCAAAGAATATGGTTTTTATTTTGAAGATGTATTTGTGAAAAGAGAAAGGCTAATTTCTTTTTCAAATAGAAACAAAGATAATTATGAGCCAGTCATAGCGTCATACAGAGGCCACATATTCACTTTGATAAGTGGGCTTATGGTTGACCAGCATAGCTGTTTTCTAGTTGATGGCTCTCATGCCGAGAATAAATTTTTAAAATCAGCATACAAAATAAAGAGGTTGTAATGGCTAAGATACCAAAAAGATTTGGTCCTGTTGTTGAAATTGATAATTTCATTGATGAAAAAAAAGAAAAAACTCGTGGCTATCTTGGCATGTCTGGCATTGGAGGTGAGTGCTGGAGAAAAATCTGGTATGGATGGCACTTTGCTACTAAAAAGAATTTCTCTCAAAGAACAAAAAGAATATTTGCAATGGGTCATTTATTTGAAAAAATAGCAATAGATGATTTAACAAAAATTGGCTGTGAAGTTTATAAAATTGTTGATGGCAAAAAGCTACCCCTGACCGGTGAGGTTGGTGAAGAGCAAGAGGAAATAGTTGGCTTTGCTGGCCACTCAAAAGGCCACCCTGATGGAAGAATCAAAGGCATATCATTTATGCCTGATATTGAAATGCTTCTTGAGCTAAAGACTATGAATGACAAAAGATTCAACACATTTTTATCTTTGGGTGTTCAGAAAAGTGACCCTGTTTATTACGGTCAAGTTCAAAAATATATGTTTAAGATGGGGCTTCAGTATTGTTATTTCTTAGCAATCAATAAAAATGATTGCCATTATGCAGATGAAATAATTGAAATTGATTATTCTTTTGCAGAGGATCTTGAAAGAAAGGAGAAGGTGATAATACTTAGTGATGAACCTCCAGAGAGAGCATATTCGTCAAATAATTTTAACTGTAATTTTTGCAATCATTACGCAGTTTGTCATTCAAGAGTAGCTCCAGAGAAAAATTGTAGAACTTGTGAGCATTCTGATATTGAAGATGGCGGAGTGTGGAGTTGTGGAAAACACAATATTAATTTAGACATAGAGAAACAATTGGAAGGTTGCTCAGATCACTTAACTGGATGGGGGATGTAATTATGTTGAAAGTAGAGCGTTTTGGTGTTCACAATTTTGATTTACCAAAAAGACAAACAGAAGGCAGTGCTGGATATGATTTGATATCAACAGAGGATGTTGTAATTGTGCCCTCAACGCACTGCATGATTCCAACAGGCTTTTCTTGGCAGATACCAAGAGGTTGGTGTGGACAGATATGGGCTAGATCAGGAATTGCTTTAAGGAAACAAGTTGCCGTCCTTGGAGGCTTGATAGATGAAGATTACTGTGGAGAAGTCAAGGTCATCCTTCAAAACAACGGAAGAAAAAATTTTGTTATATCAAAGGGTGATAGAATTGCGCAAATGAACATAGTTCCTTACTTTTCTGATTCTGTTTTTGAATCCAAAATTGAAAATTCAGGAAGATCATCTTCTGGTTTTGGATCAACTGGGAAGTAGAATACAAAATAAAAATATAGTATAATGTATTTTTGTGCCCTTAGCTCAGTTGGTTAGAGCATCCGACTCATAATCGGCAGGTCGACAGTTCGAGTCTGTCAGGGCACACCACGCATTCATAGCTCAATTGGATAGAGCATTGGTTTTCTAAACCAAGGGTTGCAAGTTCGAGTCTTGCTGAATGCGCCAAAAATTAAAAAAAGTCAAAAAAGTAAAAAAAAATAATGAATATTTTCTACACTAATGAAAATCCTATAATTTGTGCCTCAGAGCATTGTGGCATTCATGTAAACAAAATGATAATAGAGTATGCACAAATGCTATCAACGTGTCATTTTGTAATTGATGATAAAATGATTGGTGTTAAGCCAACTCACATAAATCATCCTTGTAATGTTTGGCTTAGGGAGAGTGATGGCAATTATGAATATGTCTATGATCTATTTGTAAATCTAATATCAATTTATCATTCAAAAACAAGAAAAAGCCATGGCCTTAGTCATTTGTGTGGTATTCTAAAAAGACCACCTTTGTATATTAAAATTGTGCCAATGACTGAGCCACCAAGATGCATGCCAGATGAATTCAAAGTTGATTCTGTCCAAGAGTCTTACAAGAAATATTTGAATTTTAAATACAAAAACTGGACAACAAGAACAGACAAGAAAAGGCTTTCTGTTTCTTGGTGTTGTGATAAACCAAAATGGGTAAATTTTTAATATGTTTGAGAACCGTTGGTACCAAGAAGAGTCTGTTGATGCTTGCTTCAATGATCTAATAGAAAAACAAGATTGTCACCCTTTGATTGTTGCTCCAACAGGAACTGGAAAGACTGCCATAATGTCAAAATTGATTGATAGAATATTGTCTCATGATGTTCTCTCAAATATATTAATTTTATCACATGATAAAAGGATACTTGAGCAAAATCATGAGTCTCTTGAAAATTATTTTGAGGGAATTGAGATTGGTCTTTATTCAACAGGATTGAATAGAAAAGAAATAAACAAAATAACTGTGGCTGGAATACAGTCTATGTATAGAAAAATTAAACCATTTTCTCATTTCAATTATGTGATAATAGATGAGGCTCACAAAATAAACAATGAAGAGAAGGGGATGTACAGAAAATTTCTTGATAAAATAGAAGCAAGATACATAGGATTAACAGCAACGCATTTTAGAACAGGCCAAGGATACTTGCACACTGGTGAAAACGCACTATTTAATCACATATCATATGACATGTCATCCCCTGAAATATTCAACAGAATAATAGATGAAGGTTTTCTTTGCCCTCTTTACTCAAAGAACACAGCTTTGAAATTAAATGTAGAAGAGCTAAAGAAAAGAGTTGCTGGTGACTTCTCTGATAAAGAAATGTCTGAGAAATTTGATAGGGAATCAATAACACAAGCTGCTATAATTGAATCAACTTATTATGGAAAGAAATACAAACACTGGCTATGCTTTGCAATTGATATAAATCACTGTGATAATATAACAAGAATGCTTTGTGAGGCTGGGGTTCCTGCTGTATCAATACACTCTGCTGCTGAGGATGTTGATAAGAAGATAGAGGATTACAAGAAAGGCGTTTACAAGTGTGCTGTCAATGTGAATATGCTAACTACTGGTTTTGATTTTCCAGCAATAGATTTCATAATTGATTTGCGCCCAACACAGTCTCCGATAATACACATACAAGGCAAAGGCCGTGGGTTGCGCCCTCTGTACAAAAGCAGCCCATTTGGGTGCTCAAATGAAGAAAGAAAGCAACTTCTTGATGATGGCCCAAAACCGCACTGTCTTGTTCTTGATTTTGCAGGAAACACAAAAAGGCTTGGTCCAATAAATCATGTAATGATAAGAGACAAGACAAAATCAAAAGATGGAAAGGGCGAGGCTGTAACTAAGGTTTGTCCTGATTGCGATTTCATAAACCACGGAGCTGCTAAAAATTGTGTTAATTGCAATCATGAATTTAAGTTTTTGGAGAAATTAACTCTTGAGGCAAGCACTGCTGATATAATTGAGCGCAATGATAAAAAAGAAAATAAGATGAAAAAAGCTGAGAAACAGTGGCTTGATGTCAGCTCTGTTAGCTATGAGTTGAAGAACAGATACAATAAGCCAAATTGTGTTTTGGTTAAGTATAGATGTGGAATGAGAAATTTTAAAGATTTTGTTTTTCTTGATGACAAAGGATATGCTCTTTACAAAGCAAAACACTGGGTTGCATTCAGATGGAACTCAAAAAATAAAAAGCCAATATCATCATTGGAGCTTGTTCAAAATTCGAGAATGTTAAAAACGCCAATACAAATATTGGTAGACCCGCTTGATAGATACAATAAAGCCTTGGATTATCGTTTTTAGGCTATTTTTCAAAATAGGTTATTTTTTAACCTATTTCCGCCCCTTCCTCTTATAAAAGTCCTTTGTAATTCGATTCTGAGGGCTTTTTTCTATCCCCTAGCCTTATTATATAGCCTTTTTAAAACGCGCTGACAGAGCGATTCAGGGCGTTTCAGGGGCTATTATAGCTAAAAGTTATAAGAATGCCTCTTTTATATACCCCAAAATCCTCATTTTAGTAGAAAAAGTTATAAAAACGACTATTTTCATAACTATTCAATATTGAAAAAAGCGAAAAAACGTGAGAAAAGCTAGATTTTTGGAAAAAATAGCGTATAATCATTTGTAAGAAGTCGAGAAAAAGCGACTAAAAAGACTAAAAAGACTAAAAAGACTAAAAAGACTAAAGGTAGTGAGATGTACGCGATACTATACAATGACCCAATAATGAGCAGTCACCCATTTTGTGCTGGTGTGGATAAATTTAAAAATACTAGAATGGCAGAATCACCAAAATACGCCAAAAAGTTTAAAACTGAGAGATCAGCTGATAATTTTCTCAAAAAGAATAACATCAACGGCAGAACAGTCGTTATTTCCCCAGAGTCACTTTAGTGCTCTGGAGAAAACACTAAGAAGAGTCTTGCCATTAAAGTAACAGCCATAGTAGTTGATGTTGTAGGCTGTCGTTATTAGGTGATATTATGGAATATCCTGATTTGTCAGATTTAATACCTGAAGTTGAATATCTTGATTTTGACGAGATTTTGACTGATGAAGATTATGAAAATTAATCTATTTACTTGTGTTTTTATTTATAGTAGAGGATTTATTTTTGAAAAAAGTTTACCCTTCTGGTAAAAAGTAGTATATAATTTTAAAACTAGATAACTTCGTGGAGAAGATAATATGAAATATTTAATAAACCAAAACTTCAAGGCAATCCGTAAAGGCGCGTATGTAACCTCTAATGAGGACGCTGGCGAATTTATTTTTGATACTGATGATGCTGTTATATCTGTTGCGGCCATGCTGGAAATAGCTACTGCGAACAAATTAAAGGTATCCAAGGATAAAAAAGAAGCGGTTGTTTTGAGCTTAACTGAAGAACTAGAATCACTGGAGATTTCTATAATGAGCGAAAAAACAGATACTCAAAAAGTTGGTGAAATTGTTGCAGCTGGTATTGAATCAGGCTCGTCAGATGACGAAATGCTTATTCAAATTGTACAAAGTGGCATAAAGTTTAAAGCTGCTGGCAAATTATTTGCGCAAGCAATGCAAGAAGGTGGTTACAGAATAACCAACAAGGCAAGAAAAGAAGAGTGCCGCAAAATTCTTGTTGAAGAAGAGTTCAATCCAGAGACTTACTCTGAGCTTGAAGAAATGCTTGAAAAATTGACAAAAGAAGTCAACGATACGGAAACATCACAAGCCTTTTCTTGTGTTAAGGCTTATGCCCGTGAGTTTGAAATCAGCCTTCCAAAAGCCCCTGCCAAGCCAAAAGGCGGCATGAAAGTTCGTGCGCAGAACTGGATGATTGAAAATCCAGATGCAACAAATGAAGACCTTGCTGTCTTTATTGAAGAGACTTTGAAGAAGGATGATCCAAATGGCAAAATCCTTGCAGGCCTAAGCAATCTACTTGCTTTTGGTCAGGCAATGAGAAAAGCCTAGCTTTTAAACAAGAAAGTGAAAAAAGAGAGAGGCCATTTTGGCCTCTTTTTTTTGCTTTTTTATCAGGTACAATGCTTATATTGGGCTAAGGGGCTAAGGGGCTAAGGGGCTAAGGGGCTAA